>BFBZ01000019.1_pt1 | contig 180239 bp, 149 predicted proteins | sample 1888401 | NCBI WGS metagenome assembly BFBZ01 (sample SAMD00112614, study PRJDB3348) | symbiont metagenome | host: Chara braunii
GCCTGGCTGCAGGCCCATGTCGGCGAAGGCGACGGCCAGATCTCGCAAATCGTGCTGGAGCGGGCGCGCGCTCTCTACCAGAAGAAAGTGAGCGATGGCTCGGTCAAGAACCCCTGCTATTTCGCCATGGATGCTACGCGCCCCGGCGATCTGGGCAACGGTGCGCTTGGCCAGCGCTATTACATCATCTGCGAAGCCAAGCAGGTCTTCCGCGCGGTTTCTTCGGGCCATGGCGGCGGCCGCAACCTGAAAGGCGTTGCCGATTTTTCCAACGGCCGGCGTTGCGTGAAGAATTTCGGCAACGCCATGGATTCCGAACTGACGGCCGGCGGCGCCTATATGACCGCCGAGGCGAAGACGACCTTCAAGGGCTACTACCGCATAGGCGCAAAACAGGACGCGGTCTTCATGCGCACCTTCGTGCAGTTCGATGGCGAGGGTGAGACAGCAAATGCCCGGCAGCGCCTGATCGGCGGGCACCCGGCCGAACTGCTGCGGGGGATGTGTCTGCGCAAGAAGCCGAAAAGCTCCTACGCCGACAAGGACGGTTACGTGCCTTATGGCAACTTGGTGAATTATGCCGGCGGTCGCAGCAATGGCTGCACCAGCTGGTCGTCGGCCGATGCCACCCAGATCATCCCGATGGTCAAGGACAATCCGACGACGCTCTATATCTACCCGGAGTCGCGTGACATTGCCGCTGTCGCGCGCGCGAAGGCCGCCGGCCAATCATTGTCGGGCGCGGGGCTATACTGGAACGCCTCCTGCCTGAGGGAGATCGGTTCTCCGAAATTCTGGCCGAAGAAGACGCTGGAACCGCTCATCGCCCAGTACAAGCAGGATCACCCGGCTCCGCCGCCACAGCCGGTTCCGATCTGCAAGGGACCTTAGAGCCGGATGATTTCAGGTCGAGTCGACCTGGAATCTGAATCTGGCTCTAAATCAAAGAGATAGAGCATGATGTCATCCGAAAACCGCTTCACACTTTTCGGCATCATGCTCTAGCCACCGGCTTTCGCCGAGCAGCTGTAGCGATGCCCATAAGCCCGACTCCTGGCTCGCCGCAACCCCGCAACGTTCAGGCATTCCCCTGCTGTCAAGGCATCAATAGCGTCCGCCGACGGGCGCATAAGGCTGGCTGAGGCCATGTTCTCCGGCGCATAAGGCTGGCCTGCCAAGCTTCGGTAGTTTCGGGTAATAATAATGGGCATTGCGGCCTGGGAAAGAAGCGCCGTCACCAACTGTATATCGGACGGCAGTCTCATTGACCCTCCCGACGCGCACCCCGGATGGCCGCCATATTCGCAGCCGATACAAGGGAGCGCGATTTGGAAAGCCGCTTGTTCTCCATCGCACTCTATGCTGTCCGCTTTCACGCATCGAATTTGGTTTGCAGCCCTCCCGCAACCTCGTTGGCGTACCTGCAATACGAGGATCGCGCGAGCAATACGACAACGGGCAGAGGCCCGCGTACCGCCCACACAACTTCCTGTTGAAGTTGCAGCTTGAACGGTTGACGCATGGTTTCGCAAATGGTCACCCTACTTTCGGGCAATTGGGGCGCGCGATATGTGGGCAGACAGCGAAAGTGACGTCGATTATCTGAACTATTCGGAAGTTTCGGAGATGATCAGCGAGATGATCTCCGACGATGCCATGTTACCGATCTCTTTGGGGGTATATGGAAGCTGGGGCGTCGGCAAATCCAGCGTCTTGCAACTGGTTGCGAATGAATTGTCCGCTGACAAACGGAACCTGATCGTCCCGTTCGACGCATGGCTCTACCAGGACTTCGACGAAGCGAAGTCTGCGTTGATGTCTGTTATCGCCAAATGTTTGTACGACGCGACCCCCGAAAGCTTTAGAGACAAGGCCGTGAGCCTTTATAGGCGGACCAACAAGTTAAAGGCTTTCGGAATCCTTGCCGACATCGGAGCATTCGCCGCTGGGGTGCCAACCTTCGGAATGTTCACGAAAGCCGCTGGCGCGGCCGGTGACATGTGGGAAGGCGAGGCGGACGAAGAAGACGTCAACGCCGTCAAGGGCGCAGCCAAAGAGGTCAAAGAGCGAGCATCAGGCCTTCTCCGCCCCAAGGAAAAACGAAACCCTCCGGAGGAAATCGACGCCTTCCGCAAAGAATTCAGCGACCTGCTCTTGTCGATCGACCGCAAGCTGGTCGTCTTCGTCGACAATCTTGACCGCTGCCTGCCCGCCAACGCGATCGCCACCCTGGAGGCGATGCGGCTTTTTCTGTTCCTCCCGCGCACAGCATTCGTCGTTGCGGCGGACGAGGAGATGATCAGGCATGCGGTTTCCAAGCACTTCTCGAATCCCGGGGACCGGCATGTTTCCGACTATCTCGACAAGCTTGTCCAGGTTCCGGTGCGCGTCCCGAAACTGGGATTACAGGAGGTGCGGGCTTACCTGTTCATGCTTGCCGCTTCCCGGTCTGGCGTGGAGCCAGCCAAGCTGGAGAGCCTGCGGGAGTTCCTTATCGAGAAGCTGAGACAAAGCTGGTCTGATGAACTACCCTTCGATGTCGACCAAGTAGCGGCAAAGCTTGGGATTGGGTCCTCACACGACCTGAGACGCACTCTCGACACCATGAACCGTCTCGCGGCGCTTCTGGCATTCTCGCAGCGGATCAACGGCAATCCCCGCATCGTCAAGCGGATGTTGAACGTAATCCGCATGCGATCCTCCGTTGCCAAGCGCCGCAAGATGGCTCTCGACGAGGCGATCATCGCCAAGCTGTTCCTCTTCGAGCGCTGCACGAGCGAGGACGCTATCCGTGAGTTCAATTCGCTCGTAAGCGGAGCCCCCGACGGGAAAGTCCCGCTTCTCTCCCAGCTCGAATCTGGGACTGCTGCTGATGTCCCCGGACTCCTACCCAAGGACTGGGCCGACTACGGCGCGTTCGTAGCCGACTGGGTCAAGCTTGATCCCCCGCTTGGCAACGTCGACCTGCGACCGGCTGTCTACTTGGCCCGAGAAACGCTGCCGATGCGCTTTAAGCCGTCGCGCTTGAGCATTAAGACGAAGAAGGCGGTCGACACCCTGTTCAAGACCGCCACAACGAGCTCTGCCGCATCCAAGCGCGCGCTCGACGATATCGATCCTGCCGAAGCAGCGGAAGCCATGGATGAGATGATTGCCTCGTTCGGCCGAAACTCCGACTGGACGAAGGGACGCGACGACTTCCGCGGGGCGGTGCTCGTGGCAAGGCGTTGGCCAGCCGCTCACGAGAAGCTTGTCCGGTTTGTTGAGGGGCTTCCGAAGGTTCCAAGATGGGTGGCAGCTCTCATGAAGGAGGATGATGGGCAGGGTGCGAGGGGGCGCAGCTGATGGGTACGTCTTCGTCTTCAAGAGGATCGGGAGCGAACCAGCCTATGGTTCCGCCGTGGGCTGATGACCAACCGGGTACACCCTTGCCTGCGGCGCCCCCCAAACGCTTCCAGGCGTTTCGCAGGAATTTCGGGAGCTATCTCAAGGGCGGCGACAAGTCAGACCTACGGCGCGCGCTTGGACACTACGCCAGAACCTCGACCGGAGGCAGTTCAGTCGGGCCGCGCCGTTTTGGCACCGTGTACACGACGGGCGGAGACCTATACTCGGTGCTGTCCTCGCTGGGCGGAGACGGCGCTGACGCCACAACGCGCGGGCTTTCGAAGGAATCCTTGACCGGCCAGCCCCTTGACGTGGTGTGCCAGCGGCTGGCTGAGGCGCTTGCGCCCGAGAACGGCGACTCGGACAGGATTCGCGAAGCCATTGACGAAGCGATGCTCGAGGTACTCGGGGAGGACGAGGATTTCGATCCCGACCGCCTTGATGAGGAAACTGTCCACCGCATCCTCTCCGAATACCTGTCGCAGGCCGTGTTCCAGGAGATCGTTGAGGAGGTCGGCGGATCGTGGGCGAACGCGCCCGACGAGAAGAAGACTCCGGAGGCTGAAGCCGAGTTGCTTGAGCTGATCCGCGTCGTCGTCGACGAGAAGCTTGGTCCGAGGTTGGCGGGGCAGAAAGGCTTGAGCAGAGCCGAAGTCCACCGATTCATGCGGGAATCGGTCACCGAAGTCTGGCAGGAGTGGGAGAGCTACGATGACTAGGCTGAAGTTCCACGTGGACGAGGCTTCTATTCCGGCTACCGACATTGCCGACACCGTCCATGTTTATCTTTTCGGTCCTAGGCCGACACGGGAAGGAACTGGATCCATTGGCAATCAGCTTGAGGAAGCCGTGGCCCGACTCGGCGCTCCCGTTGATCCGGTCGCGTTCGACTTCCTTTCCATCGCGCTTGCGGTCATCGCTGCGGATACGTTTATCGATCGAGCATCGAAGTCAGCGAACGCATGGTCACGCAAGCTTTCGCTAGAAATCCCCTTGGCGCGACCAGCTGTCTGGCAGAGGGTGTCTGGGCAGCTCGAGCAGGCATTGAAATTCTTGAGCGGCGACCAATGGAAGTTGTCCTTTTCCGCAGGCGGGAAGGCACCACCATCGAAGGAAAGCATCCTTCGCCATTTCCGAACGCATATCGGCATCGCAGCGACTGATTGCTGCTGCCTCTTCTCTGGTGGTCTAGACAGCATGATCGGCGCCCGGCGACTGATCGAGGAAGGTCGGACGCCACTGCTGATCAGCCACTCATACCGCGGTGACAAGAGCTACCAGGAGCATGTCGCGCCGGGACTGGGCAAGGTGCTCCCCCGCTTCAAGGCAAACGCCAATCCTGTATTCAGTGGTCAGAACAAGAACGACACGAGCATGAGGACCCGCAGCTTCGGGTTCCTCGCCTTCGGGGTGGTTGGCGCCAGCGCACTGTCCTCGGTGAAAGGCGCCGGCAACCGTATCAAGCTCCACGTGCCGGAGAACGGCTTCATCGCGCTCAACGCTCCGTTGACCCGCCGACGGATCGGCTCCCGCAGCACGCGCACCACCCACCCACACTTCCTCGCCCAAGTCCAGGCAATCCTCGACAGGGTCGGCCTCCCGGTCCAGTTGGAGAACAAATACCGCCACATGACGAAAGGCGAGATGCTGAAGGCACTGAGTCCCGGCAAGGAACTGACGCAGACGGCGCTCTCGACAGTTTCCTGCGGCAAGTGGAAGCGAAAGAGCCAGCAGTGCGGGCACTGCGTCCCCTGTCTGATCCGCAGGGCTGCCTTCGCGAAGGCAGGGATCAAGGATACCACGAACTACCAATATCCAGATCTCGGGCTGGCATGGGATAGACCCGACATCCGCGACGACCTGATGGCGATGCTCGTGGCAGCCGGGCGGGTCGAACGTGGTCTCCGGCAGCGAGCGATATCGAGTGGACCTTTGCCAATGGAAGGTGCAGAACGAGAGGGCTGGTTCGGCGTCCACGAGCGTGGCCTTGAGGAGGTCGGAACTTTTCTAAGGAGCCAAGGATTCGGGCCTTGATCGACTTTCATTGCCACCTCGACCTGTTTCCGGATCCGGCGCTTGCCGCGGATGACGCGGAGCGCGCCGGTACGTACATGCTCTCCGTGACGAACACGCCGAGAGCGTTCCCGAAGACGGCGCAGCTCGCAAAAGGTAGAAAGCGGATCAGGACGGCCTTGGGACTGCATCCGCAGTTGGTCAATGAGCGCCACGGCGAGGTTTCGCTATTCGTCAGGCTGCTGGGCGGGGCCGAATACGTTGGTGAGATCGGCCTGGATGGCGGTGATGAATTCGCAAGTCACCTCGACCTGCAAAAGGACGTTTTCGACGAGTTGCTGCGGGCATGCTCGCTGGCCGGCGGCCGGGTTATGTCCATGCACAGCCGGCACGCCAGCGGGGAAGTGCTGGAAGCGCTTGCTCGTCATCCTGGAGCAGGCATTCCAATCCTGCACTGGTTCACGGGGCCTGTATCGCATGCTGAACGGGCAGCCGATATCGGCGCATGGTTCTCAGTCGGTCTACCCATGGTCAGGAGCAGACGTGGTGCAGGCCTACTTTCCAAGCTGCCGAGGAGCCGAATTCTCACAGAGACGGACGCGCCGTTCGCTTCGACATCGGGGCAGCACTATCCGGCGAAGGCGATTCAAGAGACAGTGTCTGCGCTTGCTGGATTCTGGAAATGCGACGTGGCTTCCGCTCAGCGGCAACTGAACGACAATCTCCGCAATCTGGTTTCCAAAGCGGCTGATATTCGGCCAAGAGCGATGGCGGTCTAAGACTGCTCGGCATCGGGCAGCTGAACCGGAGCAGACAGTGCCACTATGGATGGCCAACTAGAGACGAGGGATGCCGGGGGTGTCGTCGTCGTCCGGCGGTCTCTCGTCTCTGGCCCTGCTGTGCTTCTTAGCTGACAATAATGCGTTCTGGGCAGATCCAAAGGTGCCAATTTCTCCGAATAGCCCAATAAGCCTATAGGGTCCGCGCTTCTGCTCGACCACTTTGGTCTCGATTCGATAGCCGATCGGAAGGCCCTAATTCGGACCGTCTTCCCAACGTACGGTGCGCGGACGAGCGCGGATGCCTTTGGCCATGTTGCGAATCCTGCAAAACGGCGGGAAAAGCCGAACTCAGACCTAAGATCAATCCCACGACGCTGGCGCTCGGATAGTCAAGGGCATGGCGGCCTGGGAAGGAAGCGGAACGCAGAGAGGATTTTCCGCTAACTGACTTCGCAGTCCCCGTTCGATATCCCTTAAGGTCGGACGAGGCACTGTCGCCGAGCGAAACGAGCGTCTCACTGTATGGAGTATCATGCCTCCGCTTTTGCCGTCTGGACGGCAAGCACCGCCAGGACGGCATCGGCGAGCCGCTTGGCATCCTCCCGATCGCGCTTTGACTGCGAGCGCTCGAGCCGCTGTGACACGTTGAATGCATGGTTAACCAGACGGTCAATGCTCGGGTCGTGCATTTCTTCGCCATTCGGTAGCAACCGCCACCAAATCGCGATGTTCACCTTCCCTCGCCGTTTGGAAAAGCCCAGAAAACCGACAACGGCAGCGCGTACAGCTTGTGACCGAAGCTTAGAATCCGGTCTCCTAGATAGAGGACAATCCCGATCACGGTCCATGCCGATCCCGGACCCGTTTCCCGGAACCAGCGAATGTGCTGGAAATCCTCGGCCTCGACGGTAGCGGCAGCTTTCATTTCGAACGCAACGAGAGTCCGTCCAGCCTCGGCAAGCATGTCGATCTCCCGGCCTCGACGGTCGCGCCAATGATAGAGCCGCCAATGGTTTTCCTGGTGTGGCAGACTCTTGAGCAGTTCTGTGTAGACGAATGTTTCGAGGACGGCACCGAGGGCAGTTGGGTTTGCGTCAGCCAGAAAGGTGCGCGGCCCCATACTTCTCAAGGCCGCGACAATCCCGGTATCAGTCATATGAGCCTTGGGGTGCCGGATGTCGCGGCCGGCTTCGCCAGAGGTCCAGGCTGGTAGCCTCGCTATCAGTGACAGCCTGATGAGTACATCGATGTAAGTCTCCAACGTCGGTCGTTGGATACCTATCTTTCCCTGAAGATCCTGGAGATTGACTTCGCTTGCCGTGCGGGCAGCAAGTTGATCAATGAGCCGCCGCATCGAATCGTTCTTACGGATTTTCAACAGATCGGCCACATCGCGATCTACGATTATATCGACGTAATCGCGGTATCGCCGCTGGCGCGCCCGCTCGTCCAGCACGCGAATTTCCGGATAGCCTCCGGCGAGCATCAGTTGGATGTATTCGTCCCGGGAGCTGAAGGGAGGGATTGGAAGGGAGTCGAGCGAAGTCTTCTCGCCTTGTTCAGCCCAATCAAGCAGACGCGCTGGACCTTGCCCAAAGATCTCCGCTGCGCTCATCGGCAGCATGGTCAGAGTCTGGACCCGTCCAGCAAGCGAGTCCGCTACATGGGCAGTCGTGAAGATATTCGAGGACCCGGTCAGTACGAACTGCCCCATCCTCCTGCGTTCATCAACGATCCGTTTGATAGCAAGCGCGAGGCTTCTCGACCTCTGGGCTTCGTCAATGATAAGGGGCCCGTCGCCCGCCTCAGCGACCAGCGCATTGAGCTGGCCGACAGGGTCCGCCTCCATCGCCGCAAGGACTTTCTGATCGTCAAACGTCACGAAAAGCCCAACGTTCAGAAGGTCCCTGACGAGCGTCGTTTTGCCTGATTGGCGCGGGCCAACTACATTCACCACTCTGGCTGATCCCAGTGACTTCACGAGCTCGGCTTTGAGATGGCGGGGGTAGAGCGTTTCGGTCATGCAGAATTCGTGTTTCCTGGCCGCCAGCACGCGGCGGAAAAGTGGCGGAATTGTAAATACGAGTCTGGCGGAATTGTAAATAGAAGGTCGGCGGAATTGCAAATAGGAAGCTGGCGAAATTACAAACAGGTATTGGCTGGATAGCTCTGCAGACCCTTCGCCTATCGGCGCTGGCGGGGCATCGGAACCTGCGGCAGGCCTCCCCGTTACTCCTCGTTAACCCCAGGTCAAAGAACCGATCGACTCCCGCGGCCAGATCCACTAAGGCCCCGCCCCATGTTCAGGCGGATACGCATACGGCGCTGATTTTCGACGGCCTCCCGGGGCCGCCGCATCGCCACGCGTATCGGCGACTGCCAGCCTTGGAGCCTGAACATGAACACCCGCGCCTCTAATTCTCCCACGCCCCGCCTGACCCCGAGGATTCTGGAGCGTCCGGAGCCTTGGGGTTTCGTCCACGTCGATCACGACGCTGAGGCGCGGAGGTGTGAAATACCAGGACGGGCAGCACTTCCTGATGTCCCCGGAATGCCGGGACATGCCCATCCAGCACCTCGTCCAGATTGACGAAGAGGAAGCCTACGCGATCTTCCGCCAGTTCCGCTGGCCAAAGACGAATGGCGAGCCTGTCTGCCCGCCCGGCCTGAACGAGCACAAGCAGGTAAACCACTCGGAAGCCTACCAAACCGAGGACGGCACCAACACGAACCACGTCGAGGGCTTCTTCTCGCGCATCCAGCGGGCCTATGTCGGCATCCATCACCGCTTCTCGCTGAAGTACTTCGACTATTACGTCGCCGACCTCGCCTGGCGCGAGGACAACCGCCGGAAGAGCAACGGCCAGCTGACGGCGCTGGTCCTGTTCGCCGCGATGTTGAACCCGACCTCGAGGAACTTCTGCGGCTACTGGCAGGGAAACAGCCCGCCCGATCCGGCCTTCGAGGACTTCGACAGGCCGTTCGCGCCCGCCTGAGCCTCAGGCTGCGATCTCCCACTGGCGGCGGTGGCCGTCCAGCATCCCGGCGTGGCGGACGCGCCCGGCCTTCTGCAGGGCATCGAGGATCGAAGACAGGCGGTTGCCGATAACGGCGACCCGGAGGTCGTCTCCGGAAAGGCCATGCCTTGCCGCGAGCTCCTGGGCGCATTCGGCGGTCGACAGCGGGCGCCTTGCGGTCCGCAGGATCTCGAGCGTCATCTGTCGCTTGTTCGTCCCGCCGGAGCTTGTCGAGCTCCTTCCGGCTGATCCCCGTCGGCGGTCGGCCGCGGCGCTTCCGCGGCTGCCCTTCCGGCCTCCACTCCGGCTCGTAGATCGAGATCACCTTGTCGACGGCCGCGATCTGCGATTGCAGCTCGGCAAGCGCCGCCGCCAGCTCGCGGGCACGCCCTGCCAGCTCGCTTCGCTTGGCCTTCAATTCCTCTGGTACGCCCATCTCGCCCCCTGAAATCCTGCTTTCAGGGGTACCAGATCAAGCATTAAACTTCTGGTGGCGGTTGCTACCGAATAGCGCATTTCTTTCACCTCTTTTCTTCTCGTGATTTGCCACCGACACATTGATGCTCATCTGAATTCAGATCGACGTAAACCCCTCGGTGCTCGTCAATAGCCTGCCGTGGCTCCGGCACGAATGGCAAACCCCTCCGGCTCCAGAGGGGTTTGCCAACAGACGACGGCTCCGTCACCGCCCTGAAATCAGGGACTTGACCACTGCAGCTCTCCCTTCGGTTCATGGTTAAGCGTCTGGCCATTTGGCTCCGCCGCTTTGCTATGCGGTCCTTTCACTCCTGCTGCGGCCGGGTCGCCGCTTTTTTGAGGCGGCCGGCATCCGCACGGTTTCGAGCTCGGAAGCGCGATAGTAGTACCGCCCGGCATCGGCGTTTGTGATCGCGGGCTGAACGCCCTGCGCAGCCAGCCGCGGCACCAGCACGCGAACATGGGTGCCTATCCGTCCCGCCGCCTCCTGTGCAGGCACGAACTCCGCCTGGAACCTACGGGCTGCCTCGACTGTGATGAAGCTGGCACGTGTCGCTTTCTTTTGGGTTTCCTCGAACTCTACGGTTTGGAGGTAACCCGCCTCAACAAGGTACTGCACAGTGTAAAAATGCGCGCCAAGGAACTTCGCTGCTTCCACCATAGTCATGAGCCCCTCTGGCCTTGGGGCCAAGGCAGCGCTCGCCTCCTTCCAATTCACGAGCACCGCTCCAAGACCCCGCCTGCCTTCAAGGACCCCAACTGCTGACAGCGTACCGTCGAGGAGGAGCCTCAGTATCACGGCGCTCGAGGAGCAACTCCGCACTCCAGCCGCAACGATGTCGCCGCAGCCTGGTGGCGGCTTCCGATATTGCTCCGGCTTTTCCCCAGCGCAGCGACGCACGAGTGCGTCCAGGTCCGCCTTCAGGAAGAGATGTTCCTGGAGGCCCTCGGTGCCCGCCCGAAGACTCGGTTGGAGGGCGCCTTCGTCCAGGATGTTTCTCATGGCGCCGCGCGGCATGCCGAGGTACTCGCGGGCGACGTTGTAGGTCATCGAGGACTTCAGGAGTTCGATGATCCTCAGAGCGCGCTGTCTCGGAATAAGGGGGTCGGTCACGCCCTGTCCAAGCTCGCCCATGGCGACCATTACCTTGCGCGCCTTGTCCATATGCACGCCAGAGGCCTCATAGATGTGAGGCAACCGATAGGTCTGCCGTTCCTCGATTAATTCCCCAAAGAATGGCACGTCAGGACTGATCGCAATGTGACGAAAGGCGTGCTCCCTCATTATGTCTATCACAGGAGCATATGCAGCATCCTCCTTAACCTCGTTCAGCCACACGTAGGCGCGCCCATACACTTCGGCCGCGCCCCAGCTCGCACGCTTCCTCTTCACGGTTGCGTTGAGTTCGTCCAAGAGACGCACGAATCCTTCACCCCTCCCCTCAAACAGCGACAGTCCCCGATTGAGGGCGGTGCTTCGGTCAAGCCCCGCGCCATGGGTATATGCCCGTCGTCCGCCGACTGCGACTGCTCCCATTCGGTCCATTAGACGGACGGCATTGCGGAGCGGCATCGCGTCCAACATCGGTACGGATATCGGCGGGCCGAAGCCGAGCCTTCCGAGCACGTAAGCCTCGGCTGCAGCGGATTCTACCGCTACCCTCGGCAAGTCGTCTGTCGAAAGGGGCCTGGACCGGTCGATGTCGCGCAAAACCCGCATAGGAAAACGTTCGAAGCTGTCGCCGTTCCTGGTCCGGTCCACGAGCCGGTAGCAATGGCGCGGGCATACCGTCAGGTGGAAAAGCATTTGCCACGATCGCAGGTGAACGGTGGACTCTCCCCGTCTCGGCCTGAGGCCCAGATCGTCGTCCACGCAACCCGGGCAAAGGCGGAGCGCGTTTGGATTCCAGTCGTAGCGTGGCAGGATTTCCCCGCCACAGCGTGTGGTTCCGTCAGGCAACCGCTCGAACGTAGCCTTGTCGAAGGCATCAGCTGCGAGTCCGGCCGCGGACGCTACTGCGGCATTTCCGCGGCCACTCATTATAGTCTCAAGCTGGATGCCCAGCGTTGAGGCAAGCGAGCGCGTCGAGGGGAAACCCGTCATGTCGGCCCAGCGGCCGAGCCAGCCGTAGGTCGGTTCGTCGTCGAAAAGGGTCGGCTTCACATTTGGAGAAATGGCCATCTAAGCTGCCTCCTTTCCACGGTTGTCCTTGGCGCGTGGTGAGGGAGGCCAAGCACACTTGTCGATGTCGGAGACGAGAAAGCAGTTCGCGATGGGCCCCGTCTTGTAGAGGTCCTCGAACGCTTGCGCGAGATGCTGCCGAGTAATTACAGGCTTGTTCGCCTTGACAGACAGTCTAGCGCCGTTCTTCAGCAGGAGCGCCGCCCGCCCCATCTGCTTGCTTCCGGCCTTGTAGAACCGCTTGCGCCCATCGGGCGACGACAACTCTTCAGCGATCGGAATGCCCATGGCTTCGCACAGCTTCTCGATGAACTGGCCGAGCCCCTGGAATTCAGGGAGGCCGTCGGGGCCGGCCTTTACAGGAATCTCGCCGAATGGAAGCGGCTCGCATCGCCGCGAGAGCTGCTCGCGGTCTTCGGTGGAGTAGTCTCGTGTGAAACTCTCCACCTTCTCCGTCCCCGCCAAGACAAGCCAGACCGGGTAGCGCTCGCCGCGGTCGGTGACGGCGGCTGCGAAGTTTGCCGGGGCGCTCTCAGGCGGAAGGACAATCGCGTCACCGACCAGAAGCGACTTCAGGGCGGCTGCCAGCCTGTCCAGTTCCACCCAATTCTTACCGACGAGCACGTTGTGGAATTCGTCGATCAAAATGATGAGGACTCCTTGAGCGATGAGCTGGCATCGAACCGCATGCCAGATGAGATAGACGTCTGTGAGCTGGCGGCCGAGCCTGGCACCTAGAGCGGCCAAAAACTCCAGGCCAAGGGTCTTGAGGTTGCAAGGCGAAGGAGCGCGCACCCAGAGGAATGGCTTTCTGCGTACGCCATAGTCCTCGAACGGCGATAGGCGTTCGTCGAGCACCAGGCGGTCGAGCACGTGCGACTTGCCGCAGAAACTTGGAGCAGTGATAACAAGGGCACGCCCCTCGGGCATAGGCTTCGCACCACCGACTTCGGCGGCCTCGGTGTCTGTCAGCAGGCCCTCGAAGGCCTGCTTGATGCGCAGGAAGTTGCCGTTGACCACATGCGCGGCGTCGATCCGGTTGAGGCGGTTCAGTAACATGATCTTCGAGGCGCTAGGCGGCACGGCAAAGCGGCGTTGGACGCGAAGGGCGTTGGTAGCATCTAGCATCATTCGTCACTCCAATTGTCAGGGTTGTCGAAGTCGATTTCGGAGTCGGAAAGGACGGTCTCGGGTACCGGGGCCGCCAACGCGGCTACATCGGCAGGGGCCTCGATCAGCGGGACAGGTCCGTCCTCCACGAGAAGCTCAGAATCCTGAATCGGATGCGCGGAATCCTGTCCGCGCCCGCGGTTCCGTCGGGGCTCCTCAAGCACGATGTCGAAGAGCTCGTTGTCGAGATTGGCACGGTACCAGTCGAGCTCTTCGGGCCTGACGGCGACGACCGGACGCGCGCCCCTGAGGGCAGCCTCGTCATCAAGCAGTTTCTGGGCCTCAAGGGCGATTCTGCGGCTGGGCGTGTCGCCGCGATACCGTTCGCGGACCAGTTCGCAGAACCGTTTCCACTGGCGGAGGTCCTTGCCCTGGACGAACTCCGGGGTGGTGCAGTCGAGGTAGATCCATTTCTCCTTGCCAGGCTCGTCGTCGAGGACGAGCACCTGGCTAAGGTCTTGAGGATCGATCTTGACGACATATTTCCGGCCTTTCGAGCGGCGGCGACTAAGCAGTTCCGCGACTTCCGGTCCGGTGTAGCGCAGGCCCAGGAATCTGACTCCCTCGCGCTGCACCGTGCGCTCGATCGACATGGCGAGTAACGCTTCCAGATCCGCTACCTTCGCCGCAAGGCCGACGCCCAGGTCTTTCAGCGCGTCCCACTTCTGGAGAGGAGTCATCCCCAGGAGGCCTCCGTTGGGACGGTTGTGGTAGACATCTACAATCCAGATCGTAAGCCGCCGGCGCATTTCCTCGAGGGTGAAAGTTGCCAGCCCTTCGCTGTCGTAGTCGCCCTTGGCTACGACGTTGTGGAACGAACGCCCCGGCGTGAACGCTACGAACCGGTGATTGACCTCCTTGAAGAAGCGCTCCATCTTCCCGCGTAAGCGCGGCACGCCCGCAGGCCCGTAGTCCAGTTCAATTCCCAAAGCAGCGGCCGCCACCGTCATCGACCGAGACCGGAAACAAGCCTCGTTGTCGAGCTGCAACACCTCGCAGACGCCGAAACACGGATACTCAGACTGGATAGCCTCGAACTCGGTGACGTCCTTCGGCACCACCATATGCCTGAGGCACTGCATCACGGAGAACCAGGACGGGGGATCGAAGCTCAGGGCAAAACCGACGACCATGTTGGTGAGCGTGCAGATCGCCGCGATAACCCACGGTCTAGACTTCTCAATTGTGCCGAAGAGCGGCGAGCCACGGTTGTCGACGCAGAAAGCGTCGAGGCGGGTGTAGTCGATTTGCACGGTATGCATTGGCCAGAGGCCAACGGGTCCTCTCCTTACAGGGACACAGGTCTGGATGGCCTTCTCGATCCCATATCGTCGCATCACGATCGTGAATTCGTCGTAGTGACGATCGATCCAGCGGCTAACCGTGCGGATGTCCGGCTCGCCGAGGCGCTCCCACTTCTGCCTGCTGTCGTTGATCTCCAGGATGCGCGCGCCGATCGCGCCATGGACGAGGGAGAGCGGCGGAGCCTCGAGCGTGAGGTATCGCGTCTCGACGCAATCATGGATGACGGCGATCACCTCGCCGTCCAGCCGATCCTTCCGGTTGCCTTTGCGGTAGTCCTGACGGAAGAGCGCTGCCAAGAGGAAGCCGCTACTTTCCCATCGGCTATACCACTCCTTGAGAGTGGAGGCCGATACGGCCTCCAATCCTAGCCGACGCGCAGGAATTCCGCGCTCGCGGGCGGCCCTTCTGCGGCGGAGCCACGCACAGGCGCGTGCCGAGCGGGCATAAGGATCGCGAGACCCGCGGGCCTTGGCCCTTCTCGCTACACTCACGTACTCCAGCCGACGGATGGCTTCGTCCTGCTCCTTGTGGCTGTAAGCCCCTGAGGGACGGTTTAGGCTTCCGGCGATCGCCGGACGCACACGCGAGTAGGCTCCACGCCTGATCTCAAGCCGGCCGCTGTAATAGAGACGAAAAAACTCGAGATGGCCCAACTTGCGTGTGACCTCGGAGTCGTCCATTGCCCTGGCAAGCACGCCCTCCCGGTCTGATGTCAGGTAGGAGTGCCAGGTGCCGTCGATGACAAGGGCATCGCCCTTGGCCAACCTCGCACGAGGTAGTTTTTTAGGCTCTTTCGATCCGATCTCGTCGCAGATGATTGCCAGGTTTCGTCCGTTCATGGCTTTCTCCTTCTAAACAGGAACTTCAAAACGCTCGTCTACGCCGAGGCGCGCCTTCGGATCCGCAAGGCGGAGGCGGCCGTCGAAGATGAGGCGGGCTAGAGCGAGAAGGGCTTTCGGCCCTTCAGCCAGGCCATCGACGAGCTGCCGTCCGGCGACTGCGCCGCCGGCGGCATGGGCACGCACCGTTGCCTTCTCCAGCACGCCCATGTCGGGCGGCTGGTTCGCTGCGCGTCTGAGAAGGTAGGCGTTGTAACGTCGGACAGGGTCGCGGATCTGTACGTCCGTGTAGAGTTCGATGCCCGAGAAGCCGACGTTGCGCACGAAGGGGTCTACGAGGCCGAGCTCCCGGCGGAGGTCACCCGCTTCAGCGACTGCCGCCCAGGCAACCTCGATCAGCACGACGTTCCCGTCCTTTCGCCGGACCGAGAAGCGCGGGCGGTAGATGCGCCACCGCTTCCCGTCGGACCACTGGATGGGCGCGAGCCCCTGCTCGATGGCGACCGTGCGCGGATCCACCGTGAGCTGTGGCAGAATCTCGCGCTCGAGCGCACCGTCGAACCACACCTGCTTGGCGTGGAGTTCGTTCATGGATACCGGCGAGAGGCCGCTGGCAACGCGCCTCGACGGGTTACCCAAGCGGATGGGAGTGGCTCGTGCCCCGATGCGGACACGGCGGCTCATCGCGGCACCTTCCTGGAGCGAGCCAGCGCGGTCCATTGGCCGCGGTTGTCAAAATATGGCTCATCGGGGAACTCGTCGCCCAATTCGGCTAACGACCAACCGCCAGGCATCCTCATGAGTTCCCTGGCGGACATCCGCCGGGGGAGGAAGGCGTCTTTCTCACAGCCGGGCGCTTTCGCCCGTGCCGAGTCGCTTGCGTCGCCAAGCAAGTCCCGCTTAATCTGCAGATCGATCGGTTCCATTGTACGCATGGCATACCTCTTCGTTCTCCGTCTCGGCGCTACCGACGGCGGAGTCGTGAATGGTTGATGCGTTCCGTTGTCCGGACGCGCGTGACCGACCGTCGAAAGGGCGTCGACGCAGAGTCCTGGGCAGAGGAATCGCGGCGGATTACGTCGCGCGAGGGCGCGACGGTATTCGGGTTGTGGAGACTTTTCTTGGGTGTGCGGCGATCACAGTGCTCATCGAGCGCTCCCCCTCAGAGGAGAGGTTGGAACCAACACAGCCAGCGGCTCCCTGCGCCAACGAAGACGCCTAGAGTGCATGGCTGTCACGGCTGCTACCGTATCGGGACGAACGGCATATCCTTCAGCGCTCTTTGTGCCCGCTTAGGGGCGCACCGGTATCCCAATACCGGCGAAACCCGGGAGCGACGTAGGGCGTTTCAGGCATCCGTCAACCCTGCCAAGGGCGTGCGAGAGACAGAAAAGGTGTTTCTGTCCCCGGACGCCGGTGACAAGACGGTAGGTTTTCGATAGAGTGTGACCGTGCGCCTTACATGGCGGGCCTCCTTTCTTTGCTTGATTGGAGAGAAATGCGGCCAGCTCGGCAAAAGCTGACCCAAATGGGCCATCGAACGGTGGCCCATTTTGCTTCGGGCTGCGTCCGCCAGCGCGGTACTGCAGACACGAACTGTGGAACTGGATATTCGAGGAGCGGATCGCACCCTCGATGCGATACCAACGTTCCGGTCTCGCCGCCGCGTAGAGACATTGCTCTTCCCTCCGGCTGCGCTTGCCTGACAAGCCACAGCGAAACCGCAAATTCACACTATTATATTATGAGAAATGAACGCCAACAAGGTCTCATGCAACCAGTCCTTGTGAGGTTGGCAGCCGCCGCATCCGAGTTCTTCATCCAAAAATCGGTGTAGAAGCCGCATCGGTTACAATTGGCTTGACTACCTCAAATTCGGATTGAATTTCCCAATTGTTGACAATTTTCCGCCATGGCGGTCGAATGCTTTCACTCGTACAAACGAATCCTTGGCGGCTATTTCAAGGTAATTGCTGCCAATGCAGAACTCAGCAGGCCGGTCGAGGCAGCCGCGAGGTTTCAGGCTGCCTCGATCCCCCTCCGTCAAAGGACCCGGAGGAACGCACGTAGGAGCGGCAGGATTCGTGTGACAGTCCCGTCCAAGGATTCGACTGAGACAAAGATGCCTTGTGACGAGGGTGGAGGAAGTCGGCCTTTGCGGGAACCCAATCAACCTATGCGTGTCCATTCCGAAGGAGCAGCTGTTGCAGAACGACACCTCGCGGAGCTCGGCCTGCCTGATGCTTCGCCGCTCGCGGCGCGTCTCCAAGCCAACGGACGTCCGACTTAGAAGCAGAACGGTGTCCCCCACTGGGGCAAACAACTGATCTGGATCGGTTTTCCTTGCAAAGGACGGCGGCCGAAGCCGATCCTCCCCTGCACGGTCAAATTGGAATTTGCCGACCGATTTCGACAAGCCGGCACTTTCAAATAGTCGCTCATCCGCGCTGAATTGCGTGCCATCCCAGCGAATGGCTCCCTTTGCCAAGCTGGCAATCCTTGGCCACCCTCGCGGGGAACAATGCTCGTCCGACCGACGTAGTAGGTAACGTCGGCGAGATCGATTGCCTCGTCCGCCGCCGCGCAGGATGCAAGAAGTTTCGGAATGTCCGGCATTTCCATAAAGCCGTAGCGGGCTTCAAGATGCCAAAAATTGGGAGCTTCCTGTTCAATGGTGAAGCGATCCGACTCCGCAACCCGCGGCGCCGACAGAGTGGACCATCGCAGGACGAGCACGTTTTACTGCAGCGCGCGGTTGAGTTGCACGTGCCAGAACATGACGGGCGGCACTCCCTTGGCGGAGAGCGTCAGGAATACGGCTGTACCGGGCACGCGCGCGACCGTACCGGACTGCAATTCGGCGAGGAATTGAGCGGTTGGAATGAGCGTTTTCTGGACGCTGTCGTGCATGGCTGTTGAGCCGCGGTGCCAAATCCACATCACCGCGTAGACCGCAATCGCCATCGCGAGAGGCACGTAACCGCCTTGGAAGAATTTGGTCATGTTGGCAGCAAAGAATGCGCTGTCGACTGTCAGGAAGAGCCCGGCGACAGCGCCGGCAGCCGCCATGTTCCACTGCCAGATCTCGCGCATGGCGATGAATAGCAGAACCGACGTCATCAACATGGTCATCGATACCGCGATACCGTAGGCGGCGGCGAGATTGTCGGACTTTCCGAAGCCTATGGCCAAGGCCACGGTGGCAGTCATCAGCAGCCAGTTGACGGCGCCGACGTAGATCTGGCCATAGCCTTCTGACGACGTCTGCCTTTTGAAGCGGGGCATCCAGCCAAGCTGGATAGCCTGCCGCGTCATGGAGAAAGCGCCGGTGATGATGGATTGGCTGGCAATGATGGTTGTGATGGTCGCCAGGACGATCAGGGGCGTCAGCAGCGGCGGCGGGCAAAGGCGATAGAAAATGTTGCCGTCGGTCGGCGAGCCATTCAAAACGATGGCGGCCTGGCCGACATAGCTGAGGACAAGGCTTGGAAAGACCACGAGGTTCCAGGCCAGCCGGATCGGCGCCGGGCCAAAATGCCCCATATCGATATAAAGCGCTTCGGCGCCCGTGACGCACAGAAACACACCGCCAAGAACGAGAAAGCCGGCAGCGCCGCCTGAAGCCAGATACTTCAGTCCGTAGTAGGGGTTGATTGCCGCGAGAACGCCTGGATGCTGCAGGATCCCGTAGATGCCCATGGCGGCCATCGCGCCAAACCAGATCAGCATCACCGGGCCAAAGCTTTTGCCGATCCGACTTGTTCCCAGCGGCTGCAGAGCGAACAGGGCGGCCAGGATCGCAACCGCGCCATAGAGCACCCAAGACGCAAGGCTGGTTGCCACCTGCTCGACGCCTTCAAGCGCGGAGAGTACCGAAATCGCGGGCGTGATCGCACCGTCGCCGTAGATTAGCGCCGCGCCAAACAGACCGGCCGCGACGATGACCGGGCGGTTTTGCTTCTTCACGCCGAGCAGCGACATCAGGGCGAGGATGCCGCCTTCCCCATCGTTGTCGATGGGGAAGGCGAAATTGACGTACTTGACGGTGGTGACGATGACGAGCGTCCAGAGGATCAAGGAAACGGACCCCAAAACGGTGATCGCGTCGGGCTTGCCGCCGGTTAGGTCGAGAACCGTCTTGAACGTGTAGAGCGGGCTGGTTCCGATATCGCCAAAGACGACGCCGAGAGCCGCAAGACCGAGCACCGGGATACCTGCTTTGGCGGTGACGTTTTCGGACAATCGGCATCCCTTCCAGGTAGTGGTCCTCAACCATACCCCTTTGCTCAGAGGTATTTGGTAATTTCCTTAAGCTCCTCGATCGACGCCCTTACCGCTTCGCCGTCGGCCGTGTTGCCCAGGCGATGATCGACATGATCGTGGATAAGTGGACCGCTTTCTCCACAGCCTGCAACTGCTGGGCAATCTCAAGGCAGTTCCGCCCCTCCTCTAACATGGTGACAATGCTGCGAATATGACCCTCGGCATTCTTGCAGGGGCAGGCCCTAAGACACGGCTTATCTAGCGCTACGAGCCTTTTTATGTCCTAGCTTTGCGGAAGTATGGACGCCTCCTAAGATCTCCTGTTCACTCTTAGGGGTGAGGGCGAGAGAGAGGTGAACGATGACTAACTACTTCCGCATGTCGACACCATTTGAAATTCTTATTAGATTCAAAAACTCGGGAAATGTCGGAGTGGTCCGTCGGCTTCTTGCCGGGCAACCGGAAGACTACTGGAACAATCTCCCGGACTCCCAACGCTCAAAGGTTGCAGCGCTACGCCGCCAGCTCGAAGAATGGATAGACATCGAGCTGCAACACGGCAGGGGGGCGGCTCTGAACTTGGATGATCGGATCGAAATGTCCAAACTAATGCGCGTGCTAGGCAAGGATCCGCGTTTTCTCGAATATCTGGCAAATGCAGAGCGCTACCGCAATGTCAGCGGGGCAGCGTGGCTGTGGACCGAACGATAGATTCGATAGGCTCGTCCCAGTCAGAAAATCTCATCATTTCACTAAAGAACGTACCTATCTGTATTAACACGGCTTTGTTTTTGAGATCTATTTCGATCTGCATCTGCTGCGCCTCCTCATAGTGTTTTCTTACATCCTCCCAAAACTGGGTGAGGCTTTCTTGCACCGCGACGATATTTATCAGAGCAACGATTGCTTTGAACCCGTCCGGACCCGATTTTTCGACCGTCCCCTTGCCTGGAATGACGGCGTGGTAGTACCACACCCCTTCAAACAGAAACGCCATTATCTTTATACTCATTCCAATTCCACTCTCGCACAGTTTAGTAACGCGAGCATTCCTACGAATCTCTCGTTTAGAACTGGTTAGCGGCTTGGGCGGCTTTGAGCCACCAACCAAACGCAAGCTTGTCATCGGCGGCTACGCCTTCACCTCGCCAATACAAACTACCTAAACTGATTTTGAGCTTGCGCCTGCCCCGCGTCCGCCGCACGGCGGATCCATGTCGCCGCAACTGACACATCTTTTTCGACGCCTTCGCCAAGCAGATAGTACGAGCCGAGATAGAAAGCGGCATCGGCGTTTCCCTGCTCCGCCGCCTTGCGCCACAAAGATATTGCTTGCTTCTTATCTTGCGCGACACTCAAGCCCTGGCCGTACAAGGTTCCTAGACCGAACTCCGCTGAGGGATCGCCAAGGTCGGCCAGCGGCTTCCACTGTTTGAACGCTTCCTCATAATTTCCGGCATTGTAGGCCGCCTCCGGGGAGCCTGCGGAGGCATCTGTCAAAGGCAAACTGGTAACAGGACTACTAAGAGGCATGCCGCCGTGCGGACCAACGAAGCGACCTTCTGGGCCGATGACTTATTCGCCTCCCAAAAACCTCCCCTCGATTCTTTAGCTATAGATGTCCTATCGCTCATGAAACGCCGCCGCACTGCCTCCCGCTTTGCTTGCCGACACCTGCTGCCGCACCCCAGCCGGGTTCGCGTCAGCGTGCCGGAAGGCGCTGCCGCTGGCACTCGCCAGCGACAGCGCCTGTCTCAAGCTGCCATCCACGTCTGCTGCATGGCCGCGGCGACCGTTCCGATCTGGCTCGGGTCGCCGAGCCGCGGATCATTGGGCTGGATGCCGGATCCGGTCGGCGATGTCGCCGGATCGAAGCCTGCCATGGCCGCGACCAGGGTCGCCACGTCCGAATGGCTCAGCAGTTTTCCGTCGCCAGACTTGATCGTCTCGACGACATTGCCCGGACCGGCGAACCAGCCATTGACCATCACCTTGTCGGTGGTGCCGAGCACTGAAATGACGAGGTTGTTGCCTTGCTGGGCAAACCAGAGCTCATTCGCGTCGATGCCCGTGCCGAAGTCCAGCTCGTCATTGTCGGTGTAGGACCCGGATTCGACGATTGTGTCCGATCCGTCCCCTGCCCTGAAACGATACTGGTCATTGCCTGCGCCGCCGACCAGCGTGTCGTTGCCGGCCCCGCCTATGAGGATGTCATTGCCAGCGTTGCCGTTCAGCGTTTCGTTTCCGGTGAGGCCGAAGATGATGTCGGCGTCGGCGCTGCCGCTGACCGTCGCTCCAGCAGATCTGGCAACCGCGAGATTGAGCGCGCCGATGCCTTCCAGAGCCAACTTTTCGATCTTTGCGACCGCCACCGTTTGCTCATCCATTCGAATGGCATCGCCGGCTGGCCCACCGTTGATGGAGAGAAGCAGATTCTCACTAGCCGTCCCTGTCCAAGAGAACGACAGATCGTCGACCTTGATGCCGCCCTCGAGCGAGAGCGTGTCGGTGCCAGTACCATCAATCAATTTCAGCAAGCTGTTGCTGGCGGTCTGCCAGTAGTAACCCCCGATCCAGGTGTTCACAGTTCCGGTGGCAGAAACACCCAGCGATTGTGCCGCATTGATGTCAGCTGCTGCCGTCGTGATGACCATGCTAAAGTCCTGGATAGTGTCACTACCATCGCCGCGCCGGAACACGTAGCGGTCGCTACCGCCTTCGCCATTCTGGTAGTCGTTCCCCAAGCCACCGACCAGAGTGTCATCGCCAGTCCCGGCTGAGAGCACATCATTGCCGGCCCCGCCATAGATGATGTCGTCCCCGGTATTCCCCCAGAGGGTCTCATTGCCTGTTAGGCCAAAGACGAGGTTGGAACCAGTTCCGGCATTGACCGTCGCGCCGATTGAGGTCGCCACGGTCAAGTTCATCGCACCCAGGCCGTCAAGCGCAAGCTGTTCGATTTTACCGCCTGCAACTGCGTAGTTTTGGATCGTAACGCGATCGCCTGCAGAACCGATGTTGATGACCAGATCGTCGGAATGAACCCCGGTCCAGGAGAAGGAAAGGTCATCGGCCTTAGTGCCACCCTCTAGCGAAAGAGTATCGACACCTCCGTCACTGATCTTCAACAGACTGTTGCTTGAGGTTTGCCACTGAAAGCCACCAACCCACGTGTTTGTTATCCCTCCTGCCTTTACTCCAAGAGTATTTGCTGCAGCAATATCGGATGATGATGTTGTCGCAGCAAAATAATAATCAGCAACTAAGTCAATTCCATCGCCTTGGTGGAAAACGTACTTATCATTGCTTAAAAAGCCAAGTACAGAAACAGTATCATTTCCCTTCCCGCCAACAAGGACGTCACCACCGCCCTGGCCACTAATTGTGTCGTCGCCAGCGCCACCATAAATGACATCGCTAAGGCTCCCGCCATACAGATAGTCATTACCGCTGAGGCCGAAAACGATGTTGCTGGCGTTGTAGGTGGGGACAGCTTGGCCTGAGGGATTGACGACCACGAGTCTCATCGGTCCGAGGCCGTCAAGCTTCAGGTTATCGACTCTTGCGACGGTTGTCGCTTGCTGATCCAACGTAACGCTATCGCCGGCGGGACCGCCAGCGATGCTGATGACAAGATTGTCGCTGTGGACCCCTGTCCATGCGAAAGAGAGGTTGTCGGCGGTGATACCTCCCGTGAGCACCAGAGTGTCGGTGCCCGAAGCGGTCAGCTTGTAAAGGGAGTTTGTGCTGGTCAACCAAATGTATCCGCCAACCCACGTATTGACGATGCCGCTCGCCGAAACGCCCAGAGCCTGCGCGGCATTGATATCAGCCGTTGCCGCAGTCCCCGCCATGACGAAATCCTCAACGGTGTCGCTGCCGTCGCCGCGTTGGAAGATATACGTGTCGTCGCCGTCCTGGCCATTCTGGTAATCGTTGCCCAGGCCGCCAACGAGCGTATCGTTGCCGCCGCTTCCGCCAAGGAGTATGTCGTTGCCTGCGCCGCCGTAGAGCGTGTCGTTGCCGGCGCCGCCATCAAGTCGATTAGCAGCTGAATTGCCGGTCAGCACGTTCGCCGACGCGTTACCCGTTCCATCGATCGCGGCCGTCCCAGTCAACGTCAGGTTTTCGACGTCGGGGTCGGAAATCGTGTAAGTGACTGAACTCAGAACCGTATCGGTTCCTTCAGCAGCCAATTCGACAACCTGGTCGCCGGCATCATCGACGATATAGGTATCATTGCCAGCGTTGCCCTTCATGATGTCGGCACCAGTGCCGCCGTCGAGTAGATCGTCACCTGCACCGCCGTTAAGCGTATCCACGCCTGCGCCGCCCTGGATGTGGTCGTCGCCCGCGCTGCCCGTGATGGTATCGTTGGTCGCGCCCGTGGCGATGAACTCGACACCGATGCCTGTCGCCGTACCCGTTCCGGTCGTGGCATTGGCGGTGACGGTAGACGTCGACTGGCCATCGGCGCTGACATCCGTGGTCACCGTCTGCGTAACCGCGCCGCTGGCGTTGTAGTCCGTCACGACCTTGCGGATCGAGCCATCGATGCGGGTGACGGCAACCTCCTTGTGTTCATACGTGCCGTTGTTGTCGGCATCCTTGAGGAGGGTGGTGGTCATGCCGTCGGCGCTTGCCGTGATCGTGCCTTTGGCGACTATGGTCCCCAACCCGTTCTTCTCCGTTATCGAGGTCACAACCGAGCCGTCTATTTGCGCCTGGGAGACAGCTGTTACCTCGAAATTGCTCGTATTCGGATTTGGGTTGGAAACAGGATTTGCTCCGTTTCCATCGTAGTCATAGAACGTCGTTTCGGTTAGCCCATCTGAACTAGTCAGCTGGACGATGTTCGCGGCGATTGCATTCTTCCAATAGACAACGCCCGGGACGAGAAAGGCTGCGTCCCTACGCCTATTGTAGAATCCATCGACTTTGGATCCATCCGCGGCGACAATCGTGCTGTGCAGATTGTCGAAACCGCCGGCGGCGGCATCATAGTCCACGCCAGTCCAGCTGTTGCGGCCGTCGTCGCTCGCGTATGTCGTAGTCTTGTTTATGAACGTGTACGAAGGCCAAAACACGTGCCTGGTCTTCGTATCCGTTATGCCGTTTCCTAGATTGGCTACGTCTATCCAACGGATTTGCTCGACAGTTCCGTCTCCATCAAAGTCCCATGCCGTTCTCCTCGAAAGGCCATCGGCGCTTGTCGAAAGCTGCGTAGTACTCGATTGGTGATTGGCGGCGCTTAGGTCGACGATCACGGCGGACACCGAGCCGTCGACCGCCTTGGTGGTAACCTCGTACTGGTCGCGTGTGCCGTCACCATCCGCGTCTCGATAAATCGAGATCAAGCGCCCGTCACCGCTCGTCGTCTTGACCGTACTGTCCAGCAGCGTCCCGGAGGGCGTTGACCTCTTGATCGTCTCGACGACAGAGCCGTCTGCCAGTTTTCTCGTATCGTCAACGGTGACGCGGTCTATTCCCACCGCGCCATCGATATCTTCCTGCGTCGTCACGGTTCGACCGTCGGCGCTTGTCGTGGTGATGAATTTCGACAGCTGCGAACCGTCCGCCTTGTAGCTGGTGACGGTTCTTGTCGTCGAGCCGTCGGCATTTACGGCCATGACATCGGTGGAATGTTGGCTGAACGGGTTCGCACCGAAAAGGTTCAAACTTGTCGTCAGCGACAAGCCATTGGCGCTGGTGGTCGTGACGAAGCTGCTCGTTTGGGAAGCTCCCTCGAACTTATTGACCGTGTGAACCTTCGAGCCATCGGCATTCAGGACCGTGACGTCCGTCTCCTTACGGTCATAGAGTCCATCGCCATTGAGATCCCACTCCTTTGTCGTCGAAAGGCCATTGCCAGAAGTGGTTGTCCTTGTCTGCTCGCTCAAAACAAGCTGGCCGGACGGCGGTACCCCCAGCTGGTAGGCCTTGATGGTCTGAATAGTAGATCCATCGGCTCCAACTGTCGTTTCAGTCGTTCTTTTGTCGTGCAAGAGCGGGAGATAGTCGACCGACGTCGAGCCGTACAGCGTTGTGCTGCTGAGCCCGTCTGCGCTGATCGTCGTCGTCTTGCTGGTGGTGGAAGGAGCCGTCGTATATGCGCCAGTCCCCAACGCATTGGCCGTTGTGTCGGGTCCTGTTGTAGTCGTCGTCACACTGCCGTCAGCACCCGTCACAGTGGTGGTTGTCAGATCGACGAGACCGTCACCATTCACGTCCTTGGTGACGGTCGTTGTCAGCTTGTTGGCGCTGACCGTCGTCACCGTCCGGCTTTCCAGCGATCCATTCACATTCTTATAGTCGACCGTTTCGGTCGTGCTCCCGTCGGCGTTGAGGACAGTAGTGTCCACTTTCGAACGGCTGGTTGTCGTGCCGGCAGCCGCCCAGGTTGCGGTCTTGGTGAGACCGTTGGCGCTGGTAACGACAACGGTTTTGTCCCTCACCAAGTCGACACCCCAGAAGTCGGTGATGGTTTCGGTCTTGCTGCCGTCGGCGTTCAGCACAATGACATCGGTGGTCGACCGATCGATCGTTCCGTTGCCGTCGAGATCGATGGCCAGCGTGCTGGAGAGGCCATTGGCGCTGACCGTCCTGCTCGCCGACGAAGTCAGAGCGCCAGATGCGTAGGTGCGATTGACAGTCGTGGTCGAGCCGTCGGCGTTGAGAACGGCCGAGGTGGTCTCGTCGTTCGATCCGTCGCCGTCGAGGTCTCTGGCGGCCGTCACCGTGTTGCCGTCGCCGCTAGTGATGGTCTGGAACCGGGCAATCTGGGCGTTGTTGCCATTCTTGACGGAGACGATGTCGGTCTTCGATCCGTCGGCGCCGCGAGTTGTAGTGGCGGTGCTGGTCCGGTCGATCGTGCCGTTGCCATCGAGGTCTGCCTGGACTGTGGACGTGAGGCCGTTGGCGCTGGTCGTGGTGATGGTCTTGCCGATCAGCGCGCCCGTTCCTGCAAACGCCGAGACGGTCCTGGTCGTCGAACCGTCGGCATTCAGGATGGTAACGTCGCTCGACTTCCTTTCGACCGTGCCATCGCCATTGGCATCGACCTGAATGTCGGCGCTTAGGCCATTTCCCGTCACCGTGGCAATCGTCCTCGACAGCAGCGTGCCGTTGTTGGAGGTCGTCGAGGTGGTTTTGGTGCGGCTGCCGGAAGCAGCGATGACCGTCGCCGCCTGCGTTATCGCATCATACACGCCATCGCCGTTGACATCCTGCTTGTCGGTTACGGTCAGGCCGTCGGCCGAGACGGTCGTCTCCGACTTGGCATGCTGCACCCCATTGCTGTCGGTATCCGAGACAGTGGTTGTATGACTGCCGTCGGCATTCAAGACATCGATTTGCGTCTGATCGATCTTGGTGTCGCCGTTCGAGTCGATCCTTGTGGTGGTCGTCTTTTGGTCAGCGCTAGTCGTCACCTCGGTCCTAGCCAGCATGGCGCCGCTGGTGCTGGTGGTCGTGGAGGTCACGGTCCGGCTGCCGTCGGCGCCGAGCACGGTCGCGGTCACCGTCGTGCGATCGACGGTGCCGTCAGCGTTGATGTCATCTTTCCTGGTCTGGATGAGGCCGTTAGCGCTGGTGATGACGGCAGAGCTGCCGATCAGGGTGCCGTTGGCGCTCTTTGTCGTGACCGTACGGGTACGATTGCTGGAGGCATCGATGGTCGTCACATCGGTGACGACGGCGTCATAAACGCCGTCGCCATCGATGTCTGCCTTGCTGGTCAAGGACAGACCATTGGCCCAGGCCTGGTCGAAGGTTCTGCCCGCCAGCGAGCCGTCAGGATTGTACGTATTGACGGTCGATGTGGTGACGCCGGCGGCATCGACGACAATGGTCTTTACTGTATCGACACGGCCGTCGCCATCGGCATCGGTCGAGATCGAAGTGGTCTTGCGGTCAGCGCTGGTGTTGGTGGTCGAGCTCGAGAGCAGCGAACCGTCACGGCTCTTCGTCTGCCGAGTTTCGGTCAGGACACCGCCGGACCCCAGAAGCTTCACGTCGGATGAAACGATGTCGACGAGCCCGTCGCCATCGAGATCGATCGATGCGGTCACCACCTGTCCATTGGCGCTGGTGACGGTGGTGGTCTTGCCGATCAGCGTGCCTGTACCGCCCAATTCCGAGACCGTGCGGGTTTTCGAACCATCCGCATTGAGGACAGTGACGTCGCTGGATTTGCTTTCGACAACGCCGTTGCCGTCGGCGTCGATCTGCGCATCGATGCTCAGGCCATTCGCCGATACCGCGGCGATGGTCCTGGCCAGCAAAGTCCCGTTGCTGGAGGTCGTCGAGGTGGTGGTGGTGCGGGTGCCCGAGGCAGCGATCGCGGTCACAGCCTGGGTAGTCGTGTCGTAGATGCCGTCGCCGTTGACGTCCTGCTTGACGGTCTTGGTCAGGCCATCGCCGGAGATGCTGGTTTCCGTCCTGCCGTGCAGCGCACCGTTGAAGTCGGTGTCGGACACGGTGGAGACTTGGCTGCCATCGGCATTGACGACATCAACCTGGGTTCGATCGACCTTGGTGTCCCCGTTGGCGTCGACCTTGGTGGTTGTCGTCTGCCGATCCGCGCTGGTCTTGACCTCGGTCTTGGCAAGCATGGCGCCGCTGGTGCTAGTGGTCGTGGCGGTCACCGTGCGGCTGCCGTCGCCGGCGAGGACCGTAGCCGTTACGGTCGTGCGATCGACGGTGCCGTCGGCATTGTTGTCGTCCTTTCTTGTCTGCGTCAGGCTATCGGCGCTGGTTGTAACCGCGAAACTGCCGATCAGCGTGCCGTTGGCGCTCTTTGTCGTGATCGTGCGCGTACGATTGCTGGAGGCGTCCGTGGTCGTCACATCCGTGACGACGGTGTCGTAAATGCCATCGCTGTCGATGTCCACCTTGCTGGTCAGCGACAGGCCGTCCGCGGAGGTCTGGTCGAAGGTCTTGCCGACGAGCGACCCGTCCGAATTGTGCTGACTGACGGTTGAGGTCGTCACGCCGGCGCCATCGATGACGATCGCCTTGAGGGTGTCGACGTGGCCGTCGCCATTGGCATCGGTCGAGATCGAGATGGTCTTGCGGTCGGCGCTGGTGTCGGTGGTGGAGGTGGACAGCAAGGTGCCGTCGCGGCTTTTGACCTGCTGTGTCTGGGAGAGGCTGCCGCCCACGCCAACCACAGTCACGTCGGACGAGACGCGGTCATACTGTCCATCGCCATTCAGATCAGCCTCGACTGCCTTGGTCAGGCCGTCGACACTGGTGGTGGCGACGGTTTTGCCGATCAGCACATTGGTCGAGCTGTAGGTAGAGACTGTGGTGACCGAACCGCCATTTATGCCGTTGCTGATGGCGGTTACATCGCGGGTCTCATAGGTGCCGTTGCCGTCGAGATCGTGCGAAACCGTGCGCGTGCGGCCATCGGCGCTGGTGACGGTCTGTTCCCGATCGATCAGCGTACCACCGCTGCTGGTTTCCGCCACGGTCTTTGTGCGGGTACCATCGCCGGCCACGACTGTTGTTTCGGTGGTGACGAGATCGTAGACACCGCAGCCAGTAGTGTCGCTTTGCACCGTTTTTGTCAGGCCATCGGCCGACGCCGTGGTCGCGATCTTGCGAAGCAGCGTGCCGTTAGCGCTGAACTTTGAAGTTGTCGTGGTCGATGATCCGTCCGTGTTCCTGACGTAGACTTGGACTTCGTCGTTCACACCATCACCATCCAGATCGAGCGAAGTGGTGACCGTCCTAAGATCAGCGCTCGTCGTTACAACCGTCCTATTAGTCAGAGAGCCGTCGGCTGCAAAATTTGCAATGGTACGTGAGCGTTGCTGTCCAGCTCGCGACGGCGCCAAATCCTCCGCCGAATACCAATGGCCTCCTGGGCCTTCGTCAGCGAACCAAAAACCATGAATTCGTACCAGCGTATCGACACCGGCCGCGCTTGCTACCGTGATGGAACCATCGGCATTCCTGGTGATCGTGTAGTCTGCGGCCGACCCGTCATAGTCGGCCTGATTATAGGCCCCATCACCGCCGATCAGAAAATCGTTGCCATCCCTACCATAGAAAGTGTCATTACCGCTGCCGCCGCGTATGACATCGTTTCCGGCGGTTCCGACCAAATGGTCCGCACCGGCAGTTCCAACGATATCGCTGGGCTGGGCCGGGGGCGTGTAGGGTGTCGGCGGAGGGGCGGGCTGATAAGCTAGAATGTCCGTCTGCGAGCGCTCATAGGTGCCGTTGCCGTCATCGTCGAACTGCGTCGTTGTCGACAGGCCATCGGCGCTCACCGTGATGCGGTTCTGGAACGCCAGCGTGCCATCCTTGTCGTAGCCGCCAAGCGTCGTGGTTTTCGAGCCGTCACCATTGGTCACGGCCGTGGTCTTGATGATGTAGCCGTTGACGTCCGAGGCAAGCACGGCATCGCCGACCGCACCCGTGGTCCCATCGGTCTTCGTATAGGTCGCCGTACCCGTGATGGCCGAGCCGTCGGCAAAATTCTGGCCGCTGCCCGTCGCCGTCAAGCCGATCGAGGCGATACCCAGCGAGGCGAGCGACACCAGCTGCCCGTTGACCATCACCTTGAATTCGGACCAGCGATCGTCGCCGGCATCAAGCAGGCCATTGTGATTGGTGTCGAAGACGCTTTTCAGCGCATCGAGGTCGCTCTCTGCGGTCTGGTCCCATTCGGTGAAGACAAACTCGCTCGAGCGGCTGATCTTGCCGTCGCCATCGGCATCGAGCACCAGCACGCCGTTGCCGGCGCCCGCCCAGGCCGTACGGTGCTGGTAGCCATTTCCTTCAAGGTCGATGAACTGTGACGACGAGGTCAACGGTTTTATCGAAAGACCATTGCCCTCCAGATCGAGAAGAACAGGGTGGCCGTTCCAGCCATTATCTTTATCGCCCTTTACGCCGCTGTCGTGCCCCCAGTGATCACCGACCGTGGTTACCCCGTGATAACTGTTGCTGCCAGCCCCGCTCGGTCCGGCGTTGTTAGTGTGATCGGACTTGCCTCCCGCCCCGATAACGTTGTCGACCCGCTTGTTCAAGTTCGGGTCGTATACATTCCACTTGTTCTGCGCCGCGTATGCTAGAGCCTTCGCCCGAGCTGCCGCAGGCGACAATCCATCGGCCAACGCCTGCTGAGCAACCGCGCCGACTTTATCAATAGGAGCGGAATCTTTAGTGTAGCCCATGCCCGGGACGTAAATGAGTGCAGGGGCAAATATGGGCGGGGGCGCCACGCGGACAAGGGCAACAGGAACAGGACGAGGGCGGGCGCGAGCAACTGGTTTAGCCACCACCGCGACAGCGTAGGGCATAGTCGGGGTAAGCGGAGTATAAGCCGGAAACACGCCAAGCGCCGTTGATGCCGGCGGCGCAATATTGTTGACAGGCAATCCGCCGAGATAGCTGGGGTCAGGAGAATATTGCGGAGGGGCTGCAGGAGCTGTCCATGATCCGTACCCGATCGCGTCTTGGTTGTCCCTTAGCGCGCCAGTCGAAGGACTAGGATTTGGGCTGCTGCTGAAATAGCCCGGTGCATTGACGTTGTTGGGGGTGTTGGTATTGGTATGGCCTCCGCTGGTGCTTGGATCTGCTGATCTGTCTGTTGCACGGGCATCGGCGTCGCGCCGTGCCGCTTCGGCAATCGCGGCATCAGTCTTGTAGCCACCATAGCCGGAAACGTTGCTGCTTTTGGCAATACCGGCCTGACGAGCAGCTTCGGCGGCGCGCGCTGCCTCGGTGGACTCGGAACGCATCTGCGTCGGAGAAAAGCTGGGAAGAATACCACCGTTCTGCCTATCCCAATCAGCAGAGGTCATGTGCTCTCTGGCGGAGTCCAACCCCCACGGCATGTTGCTAACCGGATTAAGCCCACCAGTATATCTCGATCCTGTATATTTTGGTTCTCCTGCATCGTAGTCCCATCCAACTAGATATTGCCCAGGTTTATTTTTTTGAATCAAACCAACATCCGGTGCAAGATCAAAATTTACATATGCTCCAGAATAATTCCATCCAGCCCCTACGCTGGCATTTAGTCCATCCCAGTCAGTAGGAGTTACATGCTCTCTAGCAGAGTCTAAACCCCACGGCATGTTACTAATGGGGTTAAGACCACCAGTATATCGCGATCCCGAGTATATCGGCTCGCCAGCGGAATAATCCCATCCAGTCAGATACTGCCCAGGCTTATTTTCTTGAATAAGCCCTACATTTGGAGTGGAATAGAAGTTGTTTGCGTTAGCAAAATTCCAGCCGACGCCAGCACCAGCAGTATAGCCCCATTTCATACCTGGGAAAGCCGCGAACACGTCAAAAGATCCGCCAAGCGACCAGTCCCCAGTATCTATGTCAATTGACACCCCACCAAATGTCGTTCCACCACTGATGAACCCCGCAGGTGTACCGAGGCCCCCATTTACAGTCACGCCAGATGGAGCCCAAGTAACTCCTCCAGTTATAAATGCAAATGTCGCAGTAAAATCAATGTATGGCTCGTTAACCCAGCCGTAGTCCCATGACCAATTTTTTCGAGCTCCACTACTAAAGCTAAATCCAAAAGCGCCATCTCCTATGACGAGACCGTCACCTGCCCGGCCTTCAAGGTAAACTCCCATCGCAACCTCCCCGTAAGCTTCCAGTTCAGATTAGACGTAAGAACGCATAGGCGAAGATTGAAACCGCTACCATTAAGCCGATCGTCATTCCCCACCACGTCAAAACGATATTCTCTAAGTCGACGCCTCTCCGCTCAAGCCTCGAAACAAATTTATCAAATCCAAATATTCCTCTTATTGTCATTAAAATACAAATCGGAAAGAAAAACAGAGAGAAGCCGAAAAAGTTGGCAATTTTTCGCTCAACAACTTCATGATACGATACAAAATTCAGATAATTCATCAACGTTACGACAAATAATATCGAAGTGACGATAAATGCAACCTTTATCAGAACTCTTTCTGGATAAAAGAAATCGTCCGGTTTCCTGAACCTCATCAACCAGCCCATAAATTGCATTATACGTTACCTCTCATGGAATGCCTCATCCGTCATCTCCATCAGCGGGTCGAGCAGGAACTCAAGTACGCGTCGGTCGCCAGTCTTCACCTCCGCCGTCACCGACATGCCGGGTGTCAGCAGCACATCTGAGCCCTCAACCCTGATCGACGTTTCGTTGAGCGCAATCCGCACCGGGAAGACCAGCGGCCCGGCCGCGTTGCGCGCTGTCTCCTGCTTCGCGCCCGGCGCCTGCTGTGGCGCCCCAGTTGGGATGGCATCATTCGATACCGTCAGCACTTTTCCATCAAGGGTGCCGTAGCGCGTGAACGGGAAGGCCTCGAGCTTGACGCGCGCTTGTTGGCCCTCATGGACAAAGCCCTTGTCGCGGTTGAGCAGCATGGCCTCGATCTCCAGTTTGGTGCCGTCGGGCACGATCACCATCAGCTGTTGTCCGGTCTGCACCACCTCGCCAAGCGTGTTGACCTCCAATTGCTGCACGCGTCCGGCGACTGGCGACTTCAGCAGACTGGAGCGCTCGAAGAGCTCGGCCTTGGCGAGATCCTGCCGCAGCGCGCCTAAGGAGCGGTCGACCTCGATCAATTCGGTGTTGACCTTGTCGAGATAGGCCTCGCGGCGCTCGCGCTTCTGCGCGGTCAGCGTCCGCATCGTGGCCTCCAGTTCGGCGACCTGGCCTTCGCCATCGATTGCCGCCATCACCTGGTCTTGCTCGCCCTGCCGAGCCTCGATGGTTCTGGTCTTGATGCCGACCTGACGCTTTTCCAATTCCTCAAAGACATCGAGACGATCGCCCGCCAGCGTCACCAGCTTGCGGCGTTCGGCGAGCGTGCGATTGCCGCGCTCGATCTCGACACGCTTTTGCGCGATCGCTGCCTCCAGGCTCGCCTGTTCAGCTTGATAGGCGACAAGCGACTGCCGCATTTGCCGGAGTTGCAGATCGACCAGAGGGCGAGACACCCCAACGGGCGCTACGAACCTCGCCTCGGTCGAAGGAATGTCCTGCGACACTGCGACAACCAGCGCTTCGAGACGCGCTTTCGACACAAGTGCGGCCTCCAGATTGCCAGTGAGCTTTAGCCGTTCGGCTGCATATTCGGAGGGGTCGAGTTCGACAAGGATGTCGCCCGCCTCGACATGAGCGCCAGGCTTCGCGTGCAGCGCCTTCACCGTGCCGGTGATCAGCGGCTCGATCACCTGCACCTTGCCGATCGGGATCAGCTTGCCCTGTACAGTGGCGTAGGTGTCGATGCGACCGAACCACGACCAGGCGAGCGCGCCGATGGCGAAGACCATGATCAGCGCTGCGAATATCCGGGCGGCGGGCGATGCCGGCGTTTCCAGGATCTCGATCGCGGCCGCCTGGAACTCACGCTCGTCGCGGTTGAGCACCGGGCGCTTCGCCTGTGCCTCCCGCGCGATCCCTTCCTTCACCGCGTTCCAGTAACGGCCCATCTATTCCGCCGCCTCCCGAGAGACTTCCGCCGGTCGTTGCTCGGCCTGCAGCCTGTATAGCTGGGCATAGCGGCCGCCTTTGCCGAGCAACTCCTCATGCGTGCCCTGTTCGGTGATACGGCCCGCCTCGATGGTCAGGATGCGGGTGGCATCGCGCAGCGCCGCCAGCCGATGCGCGATGATGAAGACCGTGCGCCCCTTGGCCATCTGCCGCATGTTCTGCTGGATGACGTATTCGGACTCGTAGTCGAGCGCGCTGGTCGCCTCGTCGAGAATCAGGATGCGTGGATTGGTCACCAGCGCACGGGCGATCGCGATGCGCTGGCGCTGGCCGCCGGAGAGGTTAGAGCCGCGCTCTTCCAGCACCGTGTCGTAGCCGGACTTGAGCTGCACGATGAACTCATGCGCGCCGGAGAGTTTTGCGGCCTCGATGACCCGCTCCAGCGGCAGCGCCGGGTCGGCGAGCGCGATATTCTCGCGGACGGTGCGGCGGAAGAGGACGTTCTCCTGCAGGACCACGCCGATCTGACGGCGCAGGCTGCGCGGATCGATGAGCGCAAGGTCGACGCCGTCGATCAGCACGCGACCGCGCTCAGGGACATGCAGCCGCTGCAACAGCTTGGCGATGGTGCTCTTGCCCGAGCCGGACGGCCCGACGATGCCAATGATCTCGCCCGGCTGGACCTCGAACGACACGTCGCTCAGGATTTCGCGTTCGCCCGGGCGGTAGCGGAAGGTGACATGGTCGAATGCGGCGTGCCCGGCGATCTTGCGCAGCGAGCCCTGTCCGGCGCCGCCGGAAAGCTCGACCGGCGCGTTGAGGATGTCGCCCAGGCGGTCGACGGAGATGCGTACCTGCTGCAGGTCCTGCCACAACTGAGCCAGCCGCAGCACCGGGCCGGAGACGCGCCCGGCCATGATGTTGAAGGCAACCAACTGGCCGACCGTCATGTCGCCGGCCAGCACCGCCTTTGCGCCAAACCACATGGTGGCGACGATCACCGCCTTGGAGATGAATTGCGCCGTGTTGCTGGCGAAGTTGGAGAGTTTTGCCGTGCGGAAGCCGGCCGCGACATAGCCGGCCAGCTGGTCCTCCCAGCGCCGCTGCATCTGCGGCTCCACCGCCATCGCCTTCAGCGTTTCAACGCCGACGATGGATTCAACGAGGAAGGTCTGGTTCTCGGCGCCGCGGTTGAATTTCTCGTCGATGCGCCGACGGAACTCCGGTGTCACCACCATCGACAGGATGACATAGGCCGGGATCGAGCAGATGACGATCAAGGTCAGCCAGCCGCTGTAGAGATACATGACGGCCAGGAAGACGAAGAGGAAGAGAACGTCGAGCAGCACGGTGAGCGCCGAACCCGTGAGGAAGGCGCGGATGTTTTCGAGTTCGTGCACGCGCGCCACGGTCTGGCCAGTCTGCCTGGCCTCGAAATAGGCGATCGGCAGGCCGAGCAGATGATGGAACAGCTTGGCGCCGAGCGCCACGTCGATGCGGCTGGTGGTATGGATGGTGGTGTAGGTGCGCAGCGCCGTCAGCAGCACCTCGAACATCGACACCGCCGACAGTCCGATGACCAACACCTCCAGAGTGGTCAGCCCGTTGTGGACGAGCACCTTGTCGATCACCAGCTGGAAGAAGATCGGCGAGATCAAGCCGAGCAGTTGCACGAAGAACGATGCCAGCAGCACCTCGGCGAAGACCCGGCGGTAGCGGATGATCTCGGGAATGAACCAGGAGAAATCGAAGCGCCTGGAAAACCCTTGAGCGAAGGCGCGGCTGGTAACCAGGATCACATAGCCGCTCCAGCGCGCCTCGAAATCCTCCCGCGTCAATTCCTGCGGCGCGCCGACCTGCGGGTCCTGCAACAGCACCTTGCCGGCGGATGCCGCCGCCAGCAGCGCAAAGCTGCCGTCCTTCTTCTCGATGATGGCTGGCAGCGGCAAACGATCAAGGCGCCGTGGCGAGGGCTGGACGACCCGCGCCTTGAGCTTCAGCCGCTTTGCCGCCCTGACGATATCGACCCGGTCGGCGACCCGCTCGCCTAGACCGAGGTCGTGGCGAATGGCATCAGGGTCGGCAGGCTGGCGCAAATATTGCGTCATCAGCGTCAAGCAAGCGACACCGCTGTCCAGCACGACCAATATGGGCGCAACGGAATCCACTTACCCCCCGGCAAGTACGACGATAACTTCTTCGTCTTTCTTGCGCCTGTTTTGCTTGCTGTGCAACCAATGCTAGAAAAATAAATTTGACAGCCGAAACATTTATCCGGAAAGGCGTACGTCATATTATGAATATTGAATATAATGCCCCGTGCTCGGAGGAACGGCGAACGCGCCAATGAACTTACGGCGGTGCCAAAATCCGATCTCGGGCACCAGATACGACACCAAATCAGCGAATAGCTGGCCGTCAAACGGTGGCTGTCCTGTCAGACGATAATCTTGCAAACGACCGAGGGGTCAAAGCGGAAACTGGTCGACGGCAGACAAATCCGACGATCAAGAGACAAAATACGCCGAAACTCCGAGATCATGCGATCTCGGCACGTGTCTTGGAATTTCTTATCTCGAACAGGCTTTAGCTTCGCTGCGTGCTCGCTCGCCAGAGGCAATACCGCTTGCAGTATCGGTCTCCATGCCGTCGGTATTTGAAATTCATGTCGCGGTGGCCAGATTCGGACGGCCCTCGCCACACACGCTGCGCGTGTCAGGGCCTGCCTCGGATCAGCTGGTCGGAAACACGCCATATACCTCCTTGAGCTGAACCGTCCCGCATTTGTGAAACCCCAGCGCAAAGCAATCCTCCTCAACCGATGCCGGAGGCTCGCGCGGCAGGTCCGCCCGCGTACGCTCCAATCGACCTGACGCTGGTATGCGCCTATCGAGGCGCCGACAAACCGCCGAAAACCTTGCTGCAGCGCCCGAGCACTGACTCTCGACAAAGCCGCGAGCTCGCTGCCGCTTGGAGGCGGCTGCGCGTGCTCATTCGTAAAGTCCACCGCGAGCTTCACCTGCTGGAGCGCGATCATCGGCGGTGGCCGACGCAGCACCTCGCACCGAGAGAGCAGCCTGTCGGTAAAATAATTTGACAGAGTCCCGAAAGTGTATGGACGAGAAGGGCGGCCGTGATGACGAACATCGGCGCGTCGTGGCCCAATCCTGACTTGTGTCGCTGCGAAAGGAAGGGCAGCTTTGCGCCCCAATTCGGTCGTCGAAGACTACCTCTACGCCCCCAAAAGCGGACGCTATTAAAAAGGGCGCACATGCATGGCATGCGTATTCCGCAAGTGGCCGACCAACCTATGCGCGCTTGGAATACCTATCAGGTCGAGTCACCCAGGGTTCCGTTCCTGTATCTTGCGTCCAGTATACGCGGCCGTCCCTGACCCAGAAGTGGCTCATGCAGCCCTTGTTGCGCCACACCGAGGGTGAAAGCGTCGCACGGCCAGCTGCACTCAATGATAGGCGCCATCGTGGGTTGTGTGGTGGCTGCATGGGCAAAGAGATCACATCGCCACAGCCGCACGGGCAACGGAACATCGTCCAGAGGGGCTTGTCCTGATGGACGATGCTGATGAGTTGCCGGGCACCGACGGATGCATTCGCAGGTGTCTTCGCAACGACCTCACACCTTTCGAAATAGACAGGTGGTGGTGGCGGTTCCCTCTTGGCTTCAGGCCCATGCTCAACGGCAGCTTCCTGCCGCGCTAGGCTATCCAGAAACGCACGGAATCTATCTGCGAGCCACTTGAACATGATGTTAGGTGATCTTCCCGAGCGCCGGCATGTCGAGCCGGTATCCGCGTTCACGCTTGAGCTTGAGTCCTTCAGGACCGCAGCAGAAACAATCGGGATCATCCGGGTACGCGTTGCTATGGATGACCATGTGGACGAAGTCGTACCAGATATTGTCCTTGAGCAGGTCGCCTGGGATCTTGCGAAACGGCCGGATGAGGTCCATCAGAGTAGCAACTGCGGTGTCCGCTGACGCGCTCGTAAACGGTCCGACTCCTGGTGCCCGCTCCCCGCCGCCGACCAGATAATATTCCTGCTTGAGCGTTTCCCTGTCGAGTTCCGCAAGCTCGGGGCGCGCTCTGAGTTCACGCTCATAATCGAGCTTCTGTTGCGTCACTACCTTCTGGCAGCGGAGACATTTGCCGTCCTCCGGGAGGATGCGGCTGATGCGCCCACGATGGTCCCGAAGATACGGCTCTCCGTCGGCATCGGTGTCGATCTTGCCAGTGAGACCGATGTCGATGAATGCCAAGGCATAGTAGTAGGTGGCCTGATTGAGGAGGTCGCGCCCTGCAACGTCGTCCGTACATCCGAAGATTACGTCAGCGCCGGAGATCGCGTCGATGGCATCCGGCGACTTGTCCAGATACTCGCCAACGGCCGACACTGTAACACTTGGCAACTCCAAGGACTGAAGGTAGGCGGTCAGCACCTCGGCCTTATTGCGCTTCACATCCTGGGTGCGATAGCCGCGCACACGGTTGAGATTGGTACCCTCAAGCACATCGCCATCAATCAGAACGAGCTCGCCCACGCCTGCGCGGGCCAATAGCGTCGCAACCGAGGAGCCGGTGCCGCCTACACCAACAACGGCCACACGCAGCGACTGGAACTTGCGATTGAACGGTGCGCCAAAAGCCGCCGCCTGACGCTTGAGGATCTCGGAGGGTGCACTCTCCTCGCCGCTGATATGCATGTCCAAGTTGGAGCCAAGCACCGCCACGTGCCGTACAGCTTCCGTCTGCTGCGGTGCGGCACCCCGCCGTATGCGAGCCTGCCATCATCCCTCGGCCCAGAGGAGCGCAACAAGTGCAACAGACTTGCCGTTGCAGCCGGCATAACCTTTCAAGATGCGCTGCTCGTTGTCGTCATCCTTTTCCGAGAACTCGAGGAAACCACCGGGGTGATTGTGCACGAAGCCGAGCTCGAGGCCTTCCTGCTCGCAACGAAAGTAGATGTTCTGTATCTTGCGAAGGTTGATGCGCAGGTGCACGGGCGAGCTGTCGAGTATCCAGTCGTCTTGCATCTCAATGACGTCGACACAGACGAATCTGATTGACGGCCGAAGGCCCGCATGATTGCGCTCGAAGCGGCGGAACAGGGCGATCGCTCCGCGCTCATGGCCTTCTGGATGACCGTTGAACCATGTACGCAGACGTTCGTGCTGCGTGCCAAGCAGTGTGATCCGATGTCCGCTCATGGGCGCTTCGCGTCCGGATAGGTGAACGCCCACGTGATGCGGTCAATGATGGTTCGAATATTGTCGACCTTTGGCTTCCATCTGACGCCGGGCTCGTACCAGTGGCGAGACCAACGTGTGTACTCGACATCGGCATGAGTACGCGGATCCTGGTTCGGACCTGCCGTGCCGATGTTTGGAATTGGCTTGCTGTCGGCTCGCGCGAGCTGCGGATGAACCCAGAACATATCACCGCCCGACGTGTTGTAGTCGGGCGGAATGATGTAGAGCACATCTACGGTCGCTCGCACCTGCCCGTTCGCGGTGTAGACGCCTTCGGGCAGTGGAAAATCGCGGAATATAAGAAAGCGTGACGCCTCGTCCTCGGTGAACGTCAGACCCGCATCTTTGACTATCTGGTAGTCTTCATCGAAGAGGAGCGCCATCGTTAGGAGTTGCCCGCCTCGGAGCTGGCATCCTGCGCATAGAACTTCTCGATACCCGGCTCTGCGAGGTCGATCTTCTCGTCGTCAGCAACTGGACGGCCAGGGAGATTGCGGACCTTAACGTACAGGTCCATGCCCTCCGGGATGCCTGGTCCAACCTGCCGCACCTGTGCGCCAGTGATGAACTGCTCGTCCCAGTGATAGGTCTCGCCTTCGATCTTGAATTGATATTGCTTAGCCATGATTATTTCTCCTGCCCCCGTCGAGAGCATTAGTTGCATATACTATAAGGCACCGCGATTGCCCCCAAAACTGGCGAATCGAGTAGCAAGTATAGGCTAAAATGGCGCGATTGAACAGATCGTGAACGGGTGCAGGGCTGTCATTAGGCCCACCGTCATTTGGACCAGCGGGAGATGGAGCTTATCCATACGCCGGTGATCTCGTCCTCATGCGAGCTTTCGACCTCGCGCGCATCCATTTTCAAGCCCAGAACGATATCCGCGATCGCTGCACGCAGCGCTACTCGATTGGGTTAGTGCATCGTGCCGTATGAGGGGATAATTTATGTACTCGATCTCGATGCTTGCTTATATTTCACCGACGCCGGAGAAAATCTAAAATCGGCTCTGTTTCAGAAAGCCAAAGAGATAAGAATCGTAATTACGAAAGAAACCTTCGAGGAGGTCAAGAACCTTGACAAAGGGCTTGCGAAGGAAATCGATAATTCAGAAATTGAGATAGTTGAACTCGGTACAGATGTATATAACGCCGCAAGCGCTCTCACAGATTTATTCATCTCATCCGGCTACGCACCTATCCACCAAACACAGGTGCCCGCCTGAACGCCTAAATTAACCAAGGGTTTAGGCCGAATCCCCCCTTAGCTTGATTTGAATCCTGCATTCTCCCACATGCCGGCTTTCGTCTGCGGGGGCAGGCATGGCCAAGAAACGTGTGCCGAGGATCAACAGCCTCGAGTGGGTAGATTGGAAGTTTCCGACCGAGGAGTCGGTGCGGGCGCTGTTCGAGCGGTTGGTCTGGCCGAACGGCGCTCACTGCCCGCATTGCGGATCCGCCGAGGTCTGGCGGTTCCGTGACAAGGGCCGGAATTCCCGCCCGGGCCTTTACGAATGCCGCTACTGTGCGGGGCAGTTCACCGTGACGACGAAGACCCCAATGCACGCCACGAAGCTCCCGCTGAAGGTCTGGTTGCGGGCCTTGTACCTGATTCTCTTTTCGTCGAAGGGCGTGTCCTCGGTAATCCTGGGGAAACAGCTCGGGGTGAAGCAGTCTACCGCCTGGAAGATGGCGCACGCCATCCGGGAAATGACCGATGATCGCGACTACCAGAGCCCGCTACTCGGGCGGATCGTCGAGGTCGACACGACTTACATGGGCGCGCCGCCGCGGAAGAAGAAGACAAAGTTCCACCGCCACGTCTACCACCCGCCCGGGAAGGGAACGAAGCGTCCAGAGGTGGCGGTGGCGGCCAGCCGCGACGGACGCGTGGCTGCGGCGGTGCTTCCCAAGGGAGACAAAGGCGCCGTTGCCCGATTCCTCGATCGTTTCGTCTCGAAGGACGCCAGGATCATGTCCGACGACGACCGCACGATCTCCAAGGCCGCCAAGGCGTTCGCGGGGCATGAGACCGTCACGCACAGCAAGGACGAGTTCGTCGAGGGGGATGTCCACTCGAACACCGTGGAAGGCCTTGCCGCCCTGTTGAAGCGCGCGCAGCTCGGCGTGTTCCACTACATCAGCGAGGTTCACCTTCAGCGCTACGTGGACGAGATCATCTTCCGCCGCAATCAGCGTCAGATCATTGTCAAACAGTACGAGCGCGACGGTCCGAAAACGATGGAGCTCGTCTACAGGGACTTCGTGGACCAGCTGCAGGACCTGCTAAAAAGGGCCATCGGCCGCCAGGTCCGGAGGTCAGAGATCGGCGGCCTGGATTGGCCGGAGCCGATCGCGCCTGGATATGCTGCGGCGCCATCGGGATGACTTACAGACCTGTGCCAGTCGGAGTCCACGTGCTGCCGATTGCAGCCGGATCGTCGATGCCGTCGGGAAGATCGGTAAAAGCCCGCGAATCCGATGGCCGCCTGTCCGGCTTGGAGGGATGGGTCATCTCATGGATGATTTCCTCGGCTGAAGCGATCACGCCGACCCGTTCAAGCCCCCTGAGCACCCCAACAGTCGACAGCAGGTGAAGATTGGGCGGCTTGTTAATGACGCGAACGCCCGCGTCCTCGAACAGGAGCGCGACCGGATCTCCAGGCCGGAGGTATTTCCTGAGGCCATCGTCGGACGACATGAAATCGACAATCGCCAGTTCCCCGGCATTCTTTTTCAGCCGCTCACCGCGCTGCCTCTTTTGGCGCTGATCTTGTCCGATGTCGGTTTTCTCGATCGTGAACGGAGGCTGGTTGTCGTCGATGAACGCCTTTACAGCCCTGTCTTTCGGGTAAGACAAGTCACTCGTCAGTTCGTCGTATACCGCATCGACGACCACGAGCGGCATTTCGAGCGACAGCAACAGGTCAAGCTGGCCCGCCACCCAAAGACTGTTGAATGGCCCAGAGTCGGGGATGATGAGGACGCATCGTCTCATGCTTGCCTCCAGAGTTTGCCAAAGGCGACCGCTTGGTTCTCGATTTCATGGGCGGGCGGAAGCGGCATTGGCAGGTCCGCGTCACCAAGTGCCACGAGCAGCTCCGCGTAGTCGCGCAACCTTAACCTACGGATTGCCTCGTCGCGGGCAATCTTTCCTTTAGAGTACGCCAGCAGAGGGTCTTCCTCGCTGAGGTTCGCAGTGTCGGACGTAATCGCCTCAAGATGTTCGCGAATGATCGCCGTCATCGTTGTCCCGTGGCCAGCCGCATAAGCCTTGACGCGGGCGACGAGTTCGTCGGGCAGGTTGAAAGTCGTGTTCTTCAGCATCTCCATATCCTCCAATCACATATATATGTGAAGGGGGTGCGGCAGGCAAGGGCTCTCCATGCAGCCTTTGTTTGGCGGATAGGTGCGTCCGGCTATTCCCTCAACGCTGTTGCAAACGATAAAATTCCTGTCATCGCCCTAGTGCACTGTGCGCAAAATGGGAAAATTCCTCCCTGCCAGCTTGTGACTGGCGATTTCGGAGACCTCTCATCATCCATGAAAACAATGTGCGCGGCTCTAAAAATACCCTTTAAGGATATCACCGACAGCCTCTAGCGTGAGCCATTGGAAAGCAAGCTTCACGATTGTCAATGTTCGTCAGCCGCTCGCGCCGCCTCGTCCGCTTTTACTTGAGGTGAATGGGCATCTCGCCCATCGCCACCTCAACCGGAGGAAGGGTTCGCCGCAGCGCACGGCCAGGTCGCGGTGAATAGCCTGGGCAGCGGGAGTCAGGCTGATCTCGCCGTACGAAGCCGATTCAGAACACGCTGACCGTCGCTCCACCCGGACTGGTTTGGATTCGAATACGGCCATCCTGCCGCGTGCTCAGTACGCGTCGGTTCTCACCGTTCAACACGAAGCCGCGGCATCGTTGCCTGTACCAGTGGACGGTCTCTTGCGATGCGTACTGCCGGCCAGAGTCAGAGATGACGACGCAAGCCGGGTAGAGGCCTGTTTCATCGAACAGGCGTTCGCTGCAGCCATTCCATCTGCCATGATGGGAGGCTACCAGGATGTCCACTGCGCTCATTGCGTTCCGGAACTCCGCACGCCGCAGAAGCCTTTCCCATCCTGCCATGGCTCGGCGAAAGGGCTGCACAAGGGTGGATGCCCGGCCCTTCGATGTGAAGAACATCTGCTGCGCGATCTACGCCAACAAGGTGCCGGTTGTGTCTGGCACTAGAAGCCTTGACATGACAGTTGCAATAGACGCCTATACACGTGGAAGAAGCTCGGAAATAGGTGCAAATTTAATGAGGGAAGCGTTATGGATTCCAGCAGAGATATACTCCTAGATATCATTTCAAAGCTATCATGCAATGATTTCAGTAGCTGGACCTATCCTGGAACGACACAATACAGCGACCAGTTCATTACATTTTCGTCAAGCATACCGGCGCCAACAACTCTCATAGCTTATATATCTGCCACGCGGAGCGTCTGTCTAGAGCCGCCCTTTGCCCCCGTTGAGGGCACTGACTCCACCAGCACGTTTCGCCTCTTCGGAGATATTCCAGACGGCTGCCCCTTGATAATTAGGACCAAAGCCACCGGATCTTTGGTTTCTGCAGGAATTTTTAGAAATTGCCCGCTCAAGACAGTCCACACGATAAATGGAGGGAAGGCAGTTACACTAGGTCCGTTCCCTGATATCGAAATTGACGCGGATAAACTATACCTGCCGCCGCCGAATTCTTTTGGGCCGCCGCCCTCTCTGACCCAAGGGCAGATCATACCCGCAAATTCTCCTAAAGTTTGCTGTGCAATTGGTCAATTTACTCGTCCTAAAGACGGGAAGGTTGTTAAGGTGATCATGGACCAATATTGGCGACGGTCTTCCGATTCGTTCAGCCTGGCACCATCTCAACGAAAGCGGGTACTGGTCGAAACGACGAGCGGCATCACCGACACAACATCGGATAGCACAACGATCGATACTTCTCTCGGACTTAGCGTCTCAGCCGGCGCGTCTGTCGGCTGGGCGGCTGTATCGGCATGCTTGACCGCGTCTTTGAACGTAAGCTCCTCGGCCGGTCATACTGTCGTACTCCAGAACGAGAACATCACGACCTCTGAGGACATTATGGCGAGTGGGGATAGCAGGCCCATATTGGTCGTCTATTGGGAACTGGTCGACGCCTACTCAATCCTGGATGAAAACTGGAACCTGCTGGCCGTAGTGGAGCACGCTCAGTCGCCTGCCGTGGTCAAATTCTATCCGGAGGACGCGAAGTTCGCCATACCATCGAACGCAGAACCTAGGCTCGAGTCCATGTAGCTGGACCTACGAACATGTCCCTGAAGGAGCTCTATCTTTTCGACGGAGCGACCCGTCGGCCGAAGTGGGCAGGCGTATGCAAAGTCGGCTTGAAACGTGTGACATTGAGGGCGACCTCTTCAGATCTTCGAGCAGGCAATCACCAACGCGCATTCTACGAAGACACCCTTGTACCATTCACTGTAGAAGCAATAATCGTCCCGGTTAAGACATCCGGTCGCTCAACTGAAGATGTCTCGAAAAGAGATCTGAAGTACTACTACCTAGATCGAGGTCATATTATGGCCTACAGCCTTGGTGCGCCAAAGACCTCAAACATTATGGTGCCTCAAGGTAGGCACAACAATCAGAAAGCCGATAAGGGATTTGAGAAAAATAAACCTCCAGCCCTTTCTTGGCGTGCATTTGAGATCTATCTCAAGTTCATGGCGATACGGGGATTTTATCCAAACCTTTCGGTCCCTGATCTGAACGACGATATAAGCGTATTGCCGCCAAATGACCTGTATATAAATGGCGTTAAGTGCGATCTTGAAACCCCCAGTCTGGTCGATTATGGCAACAACGATCTTTTCAAGGCAGGACCTACCTCGTACATGTTGGAATATTCTGCTCGAGTTAAGTACTCAAACCGGGCAGGAAGCAGTACAGCGCTAGGGTTGGACGTAGACATTTCCCTTCTCAAATCCGGCCAACAGCCTCAGCATTTCATTTCAAGAGCGTTCGATTTGTGGGATAGCGACGCCGCTCTTGATGCTCGCTTGGACACAATAGAGGAAAAGCTCGAACGACGAATTGCCGCACGGAAATATCGGAAAATGAGCCCTCATCGGACTGGGCGAAAGCCGGACAACAAATCGGGACTCGGCCTTTCCCTATCTCTAAAACCGAGGGGCCGCCGCAAGGACCCTATCGACAAGATGCTGGTGGACGACTCCGACGAGTGACTCTGACAAGCGTGACAGTGAGCCGACGGCTGCAAATCGCCGGATAGGCTATGGTTTGGGGGGATTGACCTGGCCGGCTGCGTCTTTGCCGATTTGGCCGTTATTTTGATCAACGCATTTCTGGGGATCCGCGCTCCCCTTGCAACTGTCGCGAATTTCCTCCTGAGAAGGGCCGCAGCCCGACAAGGACAAGGCGACTAGGGCGAGAATGGTATAGCGAGCTCTCATTGCTCCACGATACACGACGCCCTTGCCTCAGCCTAGATGCAGATAGTCTGCGAGACCGCGCCCCTGCCGAGCTAGAAGAGCCTGAACAGCAGCGGCCAGTTTGACTTGTTTTCACGAATCTGAAGGCGCCAGCCTTTTTCCTTAACAGCCGAGAAAACTGGGCCAGGTATCCGAAAGGCGATAGCCCGACGGGAAAGGATCTGCCGGATCGAGCAACATCTGTTGCGTACCAATAATCCAAGCCCGGCCTGAAATGACTGGAATGATCCCACGTCGCCCTTCGACATCGACTTCCTTGTCGATGTGGCAGTGAAACTCGGTGTCGAGCAATGACGTGCCAATGAACCTCGCGCCAACCTTCAACTGCCCTTTGGCGTGGAGCACGGCCATGCGGGCAGAGCATCCTGTTCCGCAAGGTGACCGGTCGATCTTTCCGGGGCGTACGGCCACTGCGTTCTTGCCAGTCAGAACACCTTCCTTCGCTACGACCGGGTTAGTGAACTGACAGAAGGAGATATGATCCCAATCCCCTGCGGGATGCTTAAACCCCAGTTGCTCGTTTGCCGCCGCGGTGATCTTGACCCCCAATTCAGCGATTTCGCGAGCATTCTCCGGCCGCAGCTCAACCCCAACCGATGCCGCGTCGACAAAAACGAAGCTGTCGCCTCCATAGGCCGTGTCAACGCCGAGGGTTCCGATGCCCGCTACCTCGACCCACGTGTCCAATTTGTCGGCAAAAGACGGGACATTTCGTATGCTGATGCGTTCGGCTTTGCCGTTTCGGCATTCGGCTTCAACCTCAATAAGCCCACCCGGCGGCTCGAGTGTCATGCGGGTGATGGGCTCCTCCATCGGGATTATGCCGGTATCCAATAGCACGGTCGAAACGCACATCGCATTCGAGCCTGACATAGGTGGAGTGTCGGCAGGCTCCATGATGATCCACCCGATCTGGGCATCAGGATGTTTTGGCGGGACAAGAAGGTTCACATGCCGAAAAACGCCGCCTCGTGGCTCGTTCAGCACGAAATTGCGCAGCGTTTGATCCTTGGCGATCCATCGAGACTGATCCCATACAGTGGCACCAGGCGGCGGAGCAATGCCTCCCACGATGACATCGCCCACCTCGCCTTCCGCATGACAGTTGACCACTTGTACGACCTTCGACGTTCTCATGTCTAATTCTGCACCTTAAGCATCATCACATATTGCTGGCCTTCACGAAGTCGGCCGTTTCGGCCCTCTCCGGATTGCCGAATATTTGGTTTGGCGGACCGATCTCATGGATCACACCCTCGCGGAAAAATGCGACACGGTCGGATACCTCCCGAGCGAAACGCATCTCGTGCGTGACAACGATCATTGTCATGCCTTCCCGCGATAGCATCCGCATCGTGTCAAGCACCTCGCCGACAAGCTGCGGATCCAACGCGGACGTCACCTCGTCGAACAGCATGTAGTCAGGTGACATGGCGAGAGCTCGGGCGATCGCCATCCGCTGCTGCTGCCCGCCCGACAGACTCGAGGGGAAGACCGACACCTTTTCGGAAAGCCCCACGTGACGGAGTTGCTGGACAGCAATAGCTTCGGCATCTCGCTTGCTCATTCCGAGCACCTTACGCGGCGCCAAGGTGACGTTTTCCAACACCGTAAGATGAGGAAATGCATTCCATTGCTGGAAAACGATCCCGATCTTACGGCGCAATTTGTTTACGTCGGTAGACTTCGCATGAACATCTACGCCATTGATGTGAATGCTGCCACCGTTGATCTGTTCAAGCCCGTTGACGCACATAAGAAGGGTGGACTTACCCGAACCGGATCCACCGATCATCGAGAGCACTTCGCCCTTGCTTACGGTGAGATCTATGCCCTTGAGAACCTCAAGCGGCCCAAAGGACTTTCGTACACCTTTGAGTACTATCATTGGCTCTGCCATCTCCTCTCCAGATAGTCGCCGATGCGGGCGATCGGAAAACTCATTAAGAAATAGATGATGCCGGCGACCATCAGAACGAACAACGGCTCTTGCAGTCGGGTGATGATAACCTGTGAGCTACGCAGTAATTCGACTATCCCCAGCCACAGTATGAGTGCAGTGTCTTTCATGACGCCAAGTGAGAGACCGATCCAGCTCGGGAGCACCACACGAATAGCTATAGGCAGAACGATGTAGTTGATGTCTTGAAGCCAGCTCATACCAAGAGAGCGGGCGGCCCGGCGCGTGGTCTGCGGCACAGACAGCACCCCACTGCGGACGATCTCGGTACAATAGGCGGCGGTATAGATTGCAAGCGTCACGCAGGCGACTGTAAACGGCCGAAAACCAACTTTCGCAATCGAGTTGATCGAATTGTAAAGGATCAACTGGATTAGAAGCGGAACGGACCGAAAAATGTCCAGGATGCCGCCCACAACCATGCTGATCCATTTCGGCCCACTTGCACGGATGAGTCCGAAAACAAGCCCGAGGATCGTTCCTCCCAATACCGCCCAGAAGGTGACCGCAAGTGTCATCCCCGCGCCCTGGATCATGAAAAGCAAATCTTTCTGCGTCATCGCAGTGTCAATCATGGCAGTCCTCAGTACCGAAACAGACGGCGGGCCATCAGTATTGCCGACATTGTGAATATCTTTGCCAAAGCTATATATATGACAGCAGCTGCAAAGAAATATTCAAATGTCCGGAACGTTCTTACGTTTATCTCTTGAGCAACGCCAGTGAGATCATTCGTCAGGCCGACGACGACACCCATTGATGTCATGAGAATGGACCAGACCATCTGATTGGTCATAGCGAAGAACACGACCCGGAACATTTGCGGCAGGATTATCAGCCACGTGGCTTGCGCGGTACCCATTCCAAGCGAGCGCGCGGCCCTCATTTGCGCCTCAGGCACCGCCTTTAGCCCACCGCGAAAAGTTTCGGCGAGATATCCTGCGTTGTTGAAGGCTATGCCACCAAGCAATGCCCAAAACGAATCGATGCGAATGCCCAGTGACCCGAGACCAAAGTAGAACATATAGATTTGAAAAAGGCCTGGTGTATTGCGCGCGATCTCAACCCAGGTGCTTGAAAGAGCTACCAGGACCCAATTTTGTGACCGTTTGGCAAGCGCCAGAACAACTCCGATGATCGTGCCGATCAGCATCGCAAGCGCGGCGATTTCCAGCGTCACGACCGCTCCCCAGAACATGTCGGGGAGAGATTGGATGACTTGCCGCCAGTGCAGTGAATAGTTGAACATGGCGACCTCGCCCAAATACTCATAGATGCAGAAGGGCAGAGGCAGTCTGCCTCTGCCCTTCTGACGTTAGCGGTAGACGCCAGTAACGGTCAGGCTTGGAACCTCACCGGCCTCCTTGCCGATCCATTTCTCGTACAACTCCTTGTAGCGGCCTGTGCGCACCTGCTGGTTGATGAACAGATTGAGGTAGTTCAGCAGACCTTGTTCATCACGAAGAACAATGAGGGAGGTGAAATCGGGATCCATTGGCGCATCGCCGACGACTTTCAGGCCAGGGTATTTCCCAGACTTGATCACATCCGTTGCCACGGTGGTGGTCGTGTAAGTCGCGTCGATTTGCTTCTGGCTCAACGCGAGAAAGACATCGGCCTGCGACTGAAACGCCAGGAATTTTCCGTTCGGGTCGTTGAATGCTTTCACGCTCTTCTCGAGCGCGATAGTCTCGGTGCTGCCGGCGGGCCCGCCCACAGCGTGTCCTTTGATATCTTCCGGCTTCGCTATGTTGGCGTCAGAACGCGCCAGCACGATCTGCTTGAAGACGAAGTAGGGGATCGTGAAGCCGATAGTCTTGGCTCGCTCCAGCGTATCAGACGTTGAAGCAATGCCAACGTCGGCGCGGTTCGATACCAGAGCCGGAATTCGGTCTGGGAACGGTGTCTCGACAAACTCCGCCTTCACGCCAAGAGCCGCCGCAAGATCCTTACAATAGTCTACGTCAAACCCCAGCGGTTCATTGTTGGCATCGCGCGAGCCCATCGGGGGGAAGTCGAGGACGACTGCGCAGCGCACCACTCCCGAGGAAATGATGTCGTCAAGCTTGTCGGCGAACGCCGGCGCCGACATACCAATCACGATGCTTGCAGATAGCAAAAAAGCAGAATGCTTCATTCTGTGTTCCTTTAGTTCCTCTGGATTGTTAAGCCCATATTACGACGCCAGCACCCTGGGCACCGTTTACCTAGTCCGCCCAGATGCCTCCCTGGTAACGCGTCCCTGGATCGGCAGAGTCAGGGTGCGGATTCGCGGCCAGGATTTCGCTGAAGAAAGCGTCGGCGCTGTCCTGCGGGTTGTAACCCAGGTGTCGAGCGTAACGGTCGTCCCAGAAGCTCGCCGCGTTTCGTGACGCACCGAACGCAATGGTGTGGCCTACACGAGGGGCAGTGAGAGACGCTTCGACCAAGCGGACCATATCGCCAAAAGATAGCCACGAGCGCAGATGGCGATGCGTAGAGGGTTTGGCTTCGCTTGACCCTATGCGAATGGAAACGGTTTCCAGACCATGCCGATCCCAATACAACTGGGCAAGCGCTTCCCCAAATACCTTGGCCAGACCGTAGTAGGTATCTGGCCGCGCGGGAGCTCGCGCATCGATAACCTCGTCTTGCGTGTAGTATCCAACTGCATGAACCGAGCTTGCAAAGACAATGCGCTTAACGCCATGGCGCACCGCGGCATCGTATAGGCTGTGCATCCCAACCATGTTCACGCGATTTATGTCTGCGAAATCGACATCCTTCTTAACGATGCCGGCAAAGTGGATGATTGCCTCGACGCCATTAACCAGGTGGTCGGCAACGGTAGTATCGCCGAGGTCGGCAGTAATGCACTGCTCGTTAGCAAAAGATGTGCCTAGATCAACAATATCCGTGCTTCGAAGAAGCTGCAACTTTGGGGACAGCTCGCGTCGCAGCACCGAGCCGAGCAATCCTGCAGCACCAGTAAGCAAGACTTTATTGTAGATCATCAATCAACCTCTTACGAATCATCCAGCGGCGCCCGGTGAGTGACATCCCCTGACTTGAGCATTTACGTTAATTTTAACTGACGTAATAATGTTCGAAATTACCTCACTTGGGCTAACCTCGAGGTAGGTAGCCGCAACCAAGCCCAGCAAGCAGCACCGCAGACCACGCACTGAGGTCGTTGCGACGAAGTGCACCGCTGGCGGACAGCGTACAGAAGATCGTCCGGGATCAGGCAAAGTGCCGCGAGGTATTCGCCATCGCCCTTGAATGGCACTGCGACTGGAGTCGAAGTGCGAACGCAGAATAGTCTGGTGGCCCAGCCCTAGGTTCGTGACCGATGGTAGTCTCAAAGCATATACAGGTGCCTAGATCAGATGCGCCGCTATTGCACCAACCCGATAATAGGATGAGAGGGCCGAACGCATTAAACGCGGTGCCGCAGGCGAGAACGGAAGCGGCATATCCATATCCGCGATCTCGCCCTTCACGTGTTTTGCAAGCACCTGGCCGAAGACCGTGCCCGGCGCGATGCCACGGCCATTATATCCCGAGAAGCCGATGACCTTGTCTGAGAAGCGGTGCAGGCGCGGGGTATGGTCGGTGGTCATGCCGATCTGGCCGTACCATTCCGTTTCAATCTCGAACTCGTCTGCGTAAGGGAAGAGGCGCCGAATTTCGCGGCAAACCCAGCGGCGATGGACCAGACGATCAGGCGTCTCCCAAGCGCCGACACTGCCGAATATCATGCGACCGTCGGGCTCGACGCGAAACGAACTTAGAACCGGCTTGGTGTCCCAAGCCCCCTCCCCATTGGGAAGTATCCGCTCGACAACGTCGGGGCGCAGCGGCTTGGTCGAGATGTTGAAATACGGAAGCAGAGCCAGCTCTTGCTTGATCTCCGGAAATGGGAAAATCGTATAGGCGTTCGACGCTACGATCACCCAATCGGCGACAACCTCACCATGCGGTGTGCGGACAAGCCATTTGCCGGCAGCGCGGTCCAAAGACGTAACGGGAGTCCGGGTGTAAATGCTCGCTCCGGCCGCAATCGCTGCACCGGCAAGACCACGAGCATACGCCAACGGCTGAATGACCCCAGCTCGAGCATCGAAGAGCGACGCGCAATAGGCATGGGTACCGACTCTTGCTCGAGTGGCCTTCGCATCGAGCAGTTCGACGGCAACACCCCGCGCCCACCATTGGCGCGCGCGGGTCTCTAGTTCGGCGAGACCTTTCTCGCCTACCGCACAGTGTAAAGTGCCGACGTTACGGGCACCACATTTGATGCCATGCTTCGCAACGAGGTCGAAAACGACCTTGGGACCATCAGATAAGAGATCAAAAAGACGCGGGCCGTAGACTGGCCCCAGCAGCTCCGGCATGTCGTCGGGCAGGATCCAGAGGCCGGGGTTCACGTTACCGGCGTTTCGGCCAGACCCCCCGTATCCGATTTCGCTCGCCTCGAGCACGATCGCCGAAGTGCCCTGTTCGCCAAGGCTGATAGCAGCTGAGAGCCCGGTATAACCTCCGCCAATGATAGCAACATCCGCCACCATGCGATCTTTCAGAGCAGCAGTTACAGCCGGTGGGGGAGCAGACAGGGCCCAATAGCCGTGGCTTTGGGACGTAATGGCCTGAACCTTCTGGGGGCCTGGTGTTTGCATCATTCCGATCATCACGAACCACTCGAGCAACTGTATCGGTTACGACCGTAAACAGTGGAGCACCTGAAATCGGATTGTGCGCAGGGATCAATTAACTGACTTGAGGTAATCAGCCCTAGCAGGCTGCCGCAGTGGACATCACGAACTACGGAAAAGCGTCAGCTTAATAGCTCTGGATTTTCAATCGGTGCGCGATCCGCAAAAAGTCGAAATAGATCAACATGCGAACTGACCCCTAGGCGCTTATAGAGCCTTTTTCGATGAACCCTCTCGGTATGGGGCGATATTCCGAGCAGACGCGCGGCAGACTTTGAAGAATGTCCGCGAAGCAGAAGCTCCGCCACCTGATGCTCTCGCTTACTTAGGCCTAGCCGGGAGGCTATCGCCGTCATTGGGTCGGCTTTTCCCCGATCTTCCAGCTCAAAGAGCGTCTCCCGGCGGAGAAGCGCCCTAACTATCGGCAGCATCTTCCGTATGACAGCGAGCTCCGCAGCATCAAATTTCGCGTGCGGGAGACTTCTCTCAATCATGAAGACCAGCCCGCCGTTTTGACATTTTATAAAAAATAACCCCTCGTCCGATACATTCTTGTTCGCATAATACGCGTCATAGTAGGCCGTGCTGAAGAAATCATCAGGCGCAACCTCAGATACCGTATAAAACCCATCGGCAACTCTGCGCGAAATTACGTTATGCAGATATGGGCTAAGCTTGTATGTGCTAGACACGAAGCTAGAATAAAGAGGAGTTCTTTCTCCTGACTTTATGTTTGAGTATACATACTGAGGGTATTCGTAGTTAATCCATCGGAATGATGAAGCGTTATCGAACCTTACATGATGGGCGAGCAGATCATAAACCGCCATGAATGGCTTGCCATCAAGAGCCGCTTCAATCGCATCTGCGATAACATCCATCTGTAACCGTCGGCGTTCACTGTCCCCTCCGTTAGCATAACACCAAGGGTGATGAGTGGACAGCACCCAAGCCGCAGGCGTCATTGGGAAATTCCCGAAAATTGATCGCGTCGCAGCTCTGCGCTGCGCCTGGTGACACACACCGACGGTCAGGTTGTCGCGCCGGACCGTTGGGCCGGCTCCGCCCCCTCCAGAAGTCTGTATTACCCAAAGTGAGGCAATTTACTTCCGAACGCTTTGGACCTCTTTCTGCATCGAAGTCGGTATGCGCAAAGTCTGCAGCGAGGCCAAGAGATCTCACCTATGACGCAGTCAAACAAAATCACCAGTTCGATAATCCAGCAGCGACTTGAAGCGATTGTCGCGGAGATGGGCGAGGCAATGCTCCGGACCGCCTACTCGCAAATACTTAACTCAAGTCGTGATTTCTCTACCGCGATCTTTGACGGTAAGGCGCGGTTGGTGGCGCAAGCCGACCATATTCCGCTGCACGTCGGTGCACTTCCGTTCGCCGTGAAGATGATCGTTGATACTTTCGGCGACACCGTGGCTCCTGGGGACCTGTTCCTGCTCAACGACCCGTACTTCGGCGGCAACCATTTGCCGGACGTGACGGCTTTCGTTCCCGTATTTGCACCGAATGCAACTCGGCCGTCGTTCTGGACCATCAATCGTTCGCACCAGAGCGATATTGGTGGCTCGACGCACGGTTCCTACAACCCTGCAGCTACCGAAATCTGGCAGGAAGGGATTCGCATCCCGCCACTGCGCCTATACGAGCGAGGAGTCCTGCGCGAGGACGTGCTCCTCATGATCGCAACCAACGTTCGGCATCCACGTGATTTCCGGGGCGACCTTGATGCGATGATCGGTTCAGTGCGAGCCGGTGAACGCCGATTGCACAAGCTGATTGAAGAATACGGTCCGGCTGTTGTCGACGCGTCGATAGAAGATATCCTGGATAGCGCCAATCTTCGCGCACGGGATTGCGTTTCGCGGTGGAGCGATGGTGAATTCGAGGGAGAGAGCTTCCTCGACGACGACGGTCACCACACCAACAACATTCGTATTCACGCCCGGGTTAGCAAGAAGGGCGACAACATCAACGTCGATCTTTCGGAATCGTCGCCGCAAGTAACCGGCATCGTCAACTCGTCCTATGCGAATACGATCTCTGCCGTGCACATGGCTTTGGCGTTCCTCATCGATGCGGACATCCCTAAGAATGAGGGAACGTTCAGGCTGCTCAGTGTAGCCACTAAGGAAGGCACGATCGTTCACCCTCGTGCGCCGGCGCCGGTCACACTCTCGACCAATCATCCCTCGCAGGAGATTGCCGAAGCCATCATTAAGGCCTTGGCGGGTTCGTGCCCGGATCGGGTCTTTGGCGGATGGGGACGCCGCTTCCGCATAGCGATCAAGGGTATTGACCCGCGCACCCGCAAGCAGTTCATCTGGCACCTTTTTCATGCACGTCCAGGCGCGGGCGCGTCCGAAAACGCGGACGGATGGTCTGGCGTGGGCGAGCTGTCTTCCGCCGGCGGACTCAAGTTCGGCAGCATCGAAGTCGCCGAAAGCCGGTTTCCGTTCTTCTTCACTGAGCATGAATTCCTTCCGGATTCCGCAGGCCTGGGCCGCCGAAGGGGCGGTTTCGGAAGCGCTCTCAAGTTCCGAATCGATACGACTGACGACGTCGTGGGCAACACCGCGGGCGACGGTGTCGTCACCGGCGGCGCTGGCATTCTGGGCGGCGAGGACGGCCGGCCTCACGCCTATGAGCTACATCCCAACGCCGGTGGGGCGCCCCGTGTTCTGAAGACCAAGGAAGTCGGGATCGTCATGTCAAAAGGTGACTGGCTCCACATCAGGTCGGCCGGCGGCGGTGGCTTCGGTAACTCGGCTGAACGAACTGATGCCGAAGTCGCCAAAGACGTACGAGACGGTCTCATCTCAAAATGATCTCCCTAACTGACGGTAACGTTATGAATTATCGTATCGGAATTGACGTCGGCGGCACGTTCACTGACCTGGCAGCCGTCGACGAGAACGGCAATGTCACCATTGCGAAGGCACCATCGACACCTGCCGACCAGTCTCTCGGTGTTTTGAACGGACTCAAGTTGCTGGCGGACGGCTTTGGCTTGTCGCTTTCCGATTTGATGGCAAGGACGAAGCAGATCGTCCATGGCACTACGGCCGCAACGAACGCGCTCCTCGAGCGTCGTGGTGCGCGCGTCGGCATGCTAACGACCAGGGGACATCGCGATGTCGTAGAGCAGCGCGAAGGATTGAAACCGGAACGCTACAACCTGCGGCTTGCTCCGATCCCGCCGCTGGTTCCGCGGTACCTTCGTCTCGGCATCGAGGAGCGCATGCGGTTTGATGGCACTGTTGAGACGCCTCTTTCGGATGCCGCCGTTGAGGAGGCGCTCGATTTCTTCCAGAAGGAGGGCATCAATGCCGTGGCGATTTGCTACCTCCATTCCTATCAAAACGCCGAGCACGAGGTGCGGACGCGCGAGCTGGTTCAGAAGAGGATGCCGTCCGTCTTCGTCTCCATCTCTTCGGAGATTACCGGACAGATCAAAGAGTACGAGCGTTTCTCCACGACAGTCGTTAACGCCTTCGTCGGCAAAGAGCTCGGCCACTATCTGAAGAATCTTGAACAGCGTCTTCACGATGCTGGTTTTCGCAATGAGATCCTTATCATGCATTCGCATGGTGGGGTTGGAACGATAGCGGATTCAATTTCGCTGGCTGCAGGCTGCGTTCTTTCCGGGCCTGCGGGAGGCATCGCGGGTGCGCAGTTTGCATCGGCAATAACCAACGCCCCCAACCTGGTCGCGTTCGATATGGGCGGCACCAGCACCGACATCACGCTGATCCAAAACGGCAAGGCCGCCCTCAGCACCAATCGCGATATCGACAATGTCAAGGTCGCGTTGCCCAGCATCGACATTGAAACGATCGGGTCCGGCGGAGGATCGATCAGCTATGTCGACATTGGCGGGATCCTGAGGGTCGGACCGGAAAGTGCTGGTGCGGATCCTGGGCCGGCCTGCTACGGACGCGGCGGCAATCGTCCAGCTGTCACCGATGCCAATGTCGTGCTCGGTTATTACGATCCGGTAAAGTTCCTCGGCGGGCGAACGGCGTTTGATGGCGAAGCCGCGCATAAGGCGGTCGGCTGGTTGGCCGATCAACTCGGGTGTTCCCTGATTGAGGCGGCAGAAGGGATCCAGCGCATCGTCAACACACAGATGGCAGAATGCGCGCGGATCATGAGTGTTCGGAGAGGTGTCGACCTTCGCAAATATGCGCTGTTGTCGTTCGGCGGAGCCGCTGGCCTTCACATCGCAGACGTTGCCCGCCTGCTTGAAGTCAGCCGCGTTATCGTCCCGCGCGTCAGCTCGGTGTTCTCGGCTTGGGGCATGCTCACAACCGATCTGCGCTACGAACTCAGCCTATCGCATTTATGCTCCAGCAGCGATGTCGGCCTGGACGACCTACGGCGAAAGTTCGCTGCTCTCGAAGCGCGGGGGAAAGCCAAATTCGACCAGAGGCTTACGGAGGATATCAAGATCGCGCGCGCGTTCGACATGCGCTACGGCGAACAAGTGTTTGAGCTTGAGGTGTCCTTGGATGGCCTGAACCTCGACGATCCGCTGTTTGTTGAGAAGGCTGTCGAACGCTTCCATAATCGGCACGAGGAGGTTTACACCTACAAAAACATCGACCAGGACGTTGTGCTCGTCAATCTGCGCGTGACAGCTACCAGCGAACTGGAATCCTTGCCTACTGAAAAGGTCGAAAGTGGTTTTGGCGCCGCGTCACCCATTGGTAAGCGCAAGATCTACTGTCGCGGATGGAGCACGGTTCCCGTCTACGATCTAGACAGCCTCAAGGCGGGCACGACATTGACCGGCCCGGCCATTCTTGAATCAATGACCACGACAATCGCGCTCCGCGACGGAGATCTTGCCACGGTCACGGAGCATGGATGGCTTGACATCGCTATGTCGACTTAAAAATAGGAAAGCCGATGTTCGACTTCTTTAGCGATAACACCTCGTCGATGGCGCCGGAGATGCTCCAGTCGATCATCGATGCCAACGAGGGATCGCTGCCCAGCTATGCCGCGGACAGGTATACAACCGAAGCCCACGAGGTGTTTTCTGAACTTTTCGGGAGAGAGGTCGCGGTATTCTTCGTGTCCACCGGCACCGCGGCCAACGCATTGTCAGTTGCCTCTGTTTGCCCACCTTGGAAACGCGTTCTGTGTCACAGCAATAGTCACCTGATGGAATCCGAAGCGGGCGCGCCGGAGGCAGCTGGTGGCGGCATGAAGCTATCAGCTCCGCGCGATAGGGCATTAAAGCTCAGTGACCATCAGGTCCGGAACGAGTCGATACGTTACAAAACCAATGATCCACACACCGCGCGGTACGGTCTTGTCTCGGTGTCGCAGGCGACCGAACTGGGAACAGTCTATACGATCGATGAACTTACTGCATTGTCTGCCGTAGCCAAACGGTATGACCTGCGTCTCCACATGGACGGAGCCCGATTTTCCAATGCCGCCGTTTCGCTAAACTGCGAGGCTGCAGAAATGTCATGGAAGCTCGGCTTCGATGCCCTGAGCTTAGGCATTGCCAAGAACGGCGGAGGTCTAGGTGACGCCATCGTTCTATTCGACCTCGCTAAGGCGGAAGAACTTCGTTTCCGACAAATGCGAGCAGGACACCTAACGGCAAAGCACCGGTTTATGGCGGCGCAGGCGGTTACCTATGTCAGGAACGGCTTGTGGCGGCGGCTTGCGGTGCAAGCCAACGAAGCATCGCAGGCACTGGCACGATCATTCGAGACTCGGGGTTGGCAACTGCTCTCGCCAGTCGACGCAAATATCGTTTTCGTTGCGTTACCGGAGGCGCAAGTTCGAAAGCTCATCGAGAGCGGCTACCCTGTAAGTCCCATTCCGCCGTCCAAATTTGGATTGGAGGACAGAGACGTAGGCAATCCGATTATTCGTTTTCTCACCAGTTGGAACTCCAGCGCCGAGAAGATGAAGCAGCTTGATGCCCTGCTGAGTTGAACCGACATTGCCTTGCCGAACGGCTCGAACACGGTGGGCGAACCTTTGTAACCGTGCGTAGCCGCATGCTGGCTACCGAAATAAGGATTCGTGACTGGCAATGCGCGACTCCATCGTACTCACCATCGAAGCGCTGCATGAGCGCGTCGAGGCGATTTTCAGCAAGGCCGGGCTGAACCCCGCCCAGGCCGGCGCCATCACGCGGGCCATCGTCGCCGGCGAGCGTGACGCCTGCAAGTCGCATGGGATCTATCGCATCGAAGGCGCCCTGCGGACCGTCAAGGCAGGGAAGGCCGAGCCGAAGGCGGTGCCCGAACTGCTGCCGCAGGATGCTCCGGCAATCGTCAAAGTATGCGAAAGGCGGCTTCGCCAATCCGGCCTTCGAACTGGACCTGCCCGCGCTGGTCGAGCGGACGCGGGCGAGCGGCCTAGCGGCGCTCGCGATCAACAATGCCGTTCATTTTTCGGCCCTCTGGGTCGAGGTCGAGGCGTTGGCTCGGGCGGGCCTTGCCGGCCTGGCCATGTGTCCGAGCTATGCAACGGTCGCACCGGCGGGAGGCTCTAGATGTTTAGTCCCGGCATTTGATGGAGAGGATTGAGCCTGAACCTCTGTGGCTCGATTGTCCATTGTTTGCAGATGAACTCGACGGGCGAGATGTCGCCGGGCTTAAGGGTCGGAACCAGCACGGTCTCGATGTAGAGGCGGAAGCGCTCGCCATTGATCGGCCCATCGATGAGCCATGGCGCGGTGATGCCGTCATGGCGCAAGGCGGCCAGGAACGTCATGGTTTTCCAGTGGCCGTGCGGTACCTTTGCCTTGATGCGCTGTCCGACTGGCGCCCAGCCTCGGAGTGGTGCCATGTTGGTCTTGGTCCAGGTTTCGTCGATGAACACCAGGCGGGCAGGATCGACGCGGTTCTGATGGGCCAGCCATTGCGCCCGCCGGCGCGCTACGTCGGGGCGATCCTGCTCGGCCGCGACCAGCGTCTTTTTTTGTACGACAGGCCCTCGGCGTGGACGAACTCCCAGACCGAGCGGTAGTCGACCTCAAGCCCTCGTTCGGCGAGCTCGGCGACAAGGCCGCGCAACGTGAAGGCCTGCTTGCGGCAGCGCTCAATGAGCCAGTTGCGCCACGCCCCCCGACAGCTTCTTCGGCCTGGACCCGCCGACTTGGACGGCTCGCCTGAGGCTGACGAAGCCCTAACGAAGCGCATCAAGGCGAAGAAGTGGGCGCGAGGATAGCAATCCAGCGCGGGGCGGACACCCTCCCCGCGACCGCCCGGTACCAACAATTCAGGGAAGATCCGATATGACTGCCGCAGGTGAATGGGTGGCCGCATGCGCGGCTGATGCCGTCGAGCCCGAGGAAGCGCTCCGCTGGGACCATGGCGGAAAGACCTTCGTGATCGTGCGCTCGCTGGAAGGCGACTACTTCGCTCTCGATGGGCATTGCACTCATGAAAAGATCCACCTCGCGGATGGGATCGTCGACGGAAACATCATCGAGTGTCCAAAGCATTTCGGAACCTTCGACTATCGGGCAGGCGAATCGAGAGTGCTGCCGGCATGCATCGACCTGCGTCGTTATGAAGTGAAGCTCGAAGACGCGACCGTCTACGTAAAGGTCTGAGATCCGGGAGCCGCTCCGCGGCGTGTTTCGCAATCCAATGATGAAGGGTAGGCCCGTGCTGAATTCTGACCAAGGCCCGATCGTCATCGTTGGTGCGGGCGCGGCGGGAACTACGGCAGCGATCGCTGCAGGGAAGCGGGCTGGGAAGGAGAAATCGTTCTTCTCGGCATCGAGAAGGACCTGCCATACGAGCGCCCTCCTCTCTCGAAGTCGAACCTCGTCGAGGATTCCGATCCGGGTCTCAAGCATCTCGTGACCGAGCAGCGTCTGCAGGAACTGCGTATCGCATATGAGCCCGGCCGGAAGGTCGCCTCAATCGATCGCAGAGCGAAAACCATCAGCCTTTCCGATGGGGTCACCCGTCTGTATGTCCGATTACTGCTGGCGACCGGTGCCGTACCACGCACGCTCAACGTGCCGATCGCAGACACCTCAAGGATTGCCACTCTCCGGACACATGCCGACGCGACCCGGATCAGAACGGCGATAACTGCGGGTTCGACTGTCGCCATCGTCGGTGGCGGCTTCATCGGGCTCGAAGTCGCGGCGAGCGCAGTCCGGCGCGGAGCGGCTGTGGCCGTAATCGAGGCGGGACCTCGAATCCTTGCGAGAGCCGTTCCGGAGGCAATTGCCCGGCTGATAATGGCCGAGCACGAGCGGCACGGTGTCAAGTTTATCACCGGTGCTTCGATCAAAGGGATCGAAAATATGGACGGGAAGGCGGCAATACGCCTTTCTGAAGAGACGGCGATCGTTGTCGATCTCGTCGTGGTCGGCATAGGCGCCTCTCCCGACGTTCTTCTCGCGCAGCAGGCCGGACTCGAGGTCGACAACGGCGTTCTCGTGGGTCCGTCAATCCAGACCTCCGATCCGGACATATATGCCGCCGGGGACTGCTGCTCCTTTCCGCACGAACTGTACGGGAAGCAGATCAGGCTCGAGTCTTGGCGCAACGCCGAGCGTCAGGGCACTCTGGCCGGACAGAACTTGGCCGGGACAGTCCGGACATATGCCGACGTGCCATGGTTCTGGTCGGATCAATACGGGCTGACACTTCAGGTCGCAGGACTTGTCCATGACGGTGACGTAGCTGTCATGCGAGACCTTGAGGAGAAAGGCAAAGTCCTTTTCCATGTATCCCCGGGAGGCAAGCTGGTGGCCGCATGTGCGTTCGGAAGCATTGGTGCTATCGCCAAAGAGATCAGGTTCGCAGAAAAACTGATCGCGCACGGTGCGATTCTGAACGTCTCAGACCTCTCCAACCCAGCGGTTAGCCTGAAGTCGCTGGTCTAGCGTCGCTGTTGGCTCCAGCCGCTACACGGGAATATTCTGCTTTACCCACAATTACCCATTCTCGTTTGGTGCTGGCCTATCTATTCGGTCCGCGATGGCCACACATTCGCGCCGACGTCGACAACCGAGGAAATCGGGACCGACGATCGGTGCGCGGATCAGGACGTAGGGAGGCCAGGTCCAACCGCGCGCGGGCTCATGGGCCTCAATCATAAAGGAAGGGGAATATGCTGAAGCTTTCAACCATCGTGGCGGCAGCGCTGCTGGCCACCTCCAGCCTGGCAAGCGCCGAAGACGTGCTGTCCGAGGTATCGACACTGGAAAACGAGTACTTCAACAACTGGTCCCAGGGCGCGCAGCAGGCTGCGGACGCACTCGGCCTGAATTACCGCATCCTGTCCGGAAAGGGCGACGCTGCCAAACAGATCGAAATCTACGAAGCCCAGTTCGCCAACGGGGTGAAGATCACTTTCGGTGAAAACCTGGTCGCGGCTAACATCAAGCCGATTGTGGAAATGGCATCGAAGGCAGGCGCGACCCATGTCGCCGTGTGGTCATCCCTGCCCGGCTTCCATCCAATCGATGCAGGTCCGGACAACTATGCGTTTGCGGGGTTCTTCTCGCCGGACGGCGTCGAGGACGGCTACCGCATGGCGAAGCTTCTGTTCGACAAGATCGGCGGCAAGGGCAACGTTGTCCACATAACGGGCTTCCCTGGCGCGGATGCCGACACGCTCCGCACCGCAGGTTTCGACAAAGCTCTAGCTGAGTATCCGGATATCAAGCTCATTGCCCGCCAGCCGGGCAAGTGGAACCAAATCGACGCACGCAAGGTGATGGAAGACCTGTTGGTCGCCCATCCTGACATCAACGCGTCTTCGGGCAGAACGACTCGATCGCCTTGGGCGCGATGCAGGCGGTCGAAGACGCAGGACTTCAGATCCCGATCATCGGCTTGGACGGCAATGCCGAAACCCTCGGCCTCATCAAGGAAGGCCGTATTCTGGCGACGATGGCCTTCACTCCTCAGTGGCAGGCAGGATACGCGCTTGTCCGGGCCTATGATGTTGCCAAGGGCTTCAAGCCAAGCCCGTGCGAGCGGATGATGTACACGGGTTCGAGCCTGATCACCGCCGAGAACGTAGAGACCTACCAAAAGTTCTTGGGCGGCGAGAAGCTTCCGTTCGATTGGAAGAAGATGTCCCGTGTCCTTCATCCGAACGACTGGGATCCACAGAACTACGTCTGGCCAATCGACGTGAAGACCTTCTGGGGAAAGCAGACCCCTCCTGGCTACGAATTTCCGAAGGCCTACCAGGAAGCTTTCGACGGCGGATGCGTTGAAAAGCTGAGGTCGGAATATAACGACCACTACAAGCAGCGCATCCCTGAGTGAACGGTGGTAGTATCGATGCCCTCGACTGAGGGCATCGATACCCGCTTTCGCGAATATTCAATCGGTTCCGTTAGATGGCTCAGGCTTCCCTCAAAGCTCCGCCGGGCAGCCATCTGTCCCGCCGGATCGCAACCCTTGGCGCACTCGCCGTGCTGTGCGTGGTGTTGGCGTACTACGCTCCGTCCATGTTCACCACCGGAAACGTCAGGGCGATCGTCCTCTCAAGTTCAGTACTGCTGATCGCCGCCATCGGTGCAACGTTCGTCATACTGATGGGCTCCATAGACTTCAGTATCGGCGCCATCGCGACGTTCTGCGGCATGCTCGTCGCGTGGCTCGCACCCGAACTCGGATTGTGGGCGGTGCTCCTGGCTTCAGTTGTGGGTCTGTTTTTCGGGATCGTGAACGGCCTCATCTACGTCTATCTGCGAATCCCGTCGATCCTGGTGACGCTGGGAACCGCGACAACGCTCTCCGGAGCCGTTCTCTTCATTTCGGATGGGCGGTCGTTGCCCGTGTCCGATCCCTCCGTCATCTATCTGGCACAAGGATCGATGCTGTTCGGCATCCCAAATGCCGTCCTGCTGTCGGTCCTGGTATTCGCGATCTTCCTGATCGTCGGGAGCCGGACGCGGTTTGGCCGGATGACCCTGGCAATAGGCAGCGACGAACAGACAGCAACACTTGTCGGCGTGAAAGTGAGCGTCGTGAAGATCCAGGCCTTCGCCGTTTCCGGTTTGCTGGGTGGATTTGCCGGATCCCTTTTGGCCGCCCGTCTCGGGACCTCGACCGCCACGATGGGAAGCTACATGACGCTGGACACGATTACGGCCGTCGTCGTTGGCGGCACGGCCATTACCGGAGGCTCGGGCGCGGTGCGTCTGACTATCCTGGGGGTCCTGTTCATAGCGATCCTTTCGAACGCCATGAACATCCTCGCCTTCCCGCCGTACCTGCAGACTATCATACAGGGTATCGTGATCGTGCTCGCCGTGCTCTTGAACTCGCCCCGCATGCATTCGGAGGACGTGAAATGACGGATTCACGGTCTCCCATCTTCAGGATGAATGATTGCAGCAAGACGTTCAGCGGCATCACAGTGGTCGATGGGATCAACCTGGAAATCTTCCCGAACGAGATCATCGGCATCGCTGGCGAGAACGGTGCAGGAAAGTCGACCACCCTGAAGATGCTTGCTGGGATTCATCCGCCGACATCCGGTTCGATGGAACTGTTCGGTCAACCCTACCGACCTATGCGCTACACACATGCTGTTCGGTCGGGGATATCGATGGTCTTCCAGGAGCAGGCTCTCATCCCGAACCTCAAGGTTTACGAGAACGTCTTCCTCTCCCTGGAGTCGAATTTCACCAACCGCGCTGGCCTCGTCGATCACGACGCGATGGCAGCCTTCACCGAGAGGCACCTGAAGGAACTGAGACTTACGCACATCGATGCGCGTCGCCGCACGTTGGAGTATCTGTTCCACGACCGTCAGATGATCGAAATCGCGAAGGCGTTCGCCCTTGCCGAATACTTCCACGTCGACCATCCGATAATCCTTCTCGATGAACCGACGGCCGCGATCGGCGAGCGAGAGTCCCAAGCGCTCTTTGAATCCGTCCGCCGTTTCCGTGACCGAGCATCCTTTGTGCTCATCACTCATCGGCTCGCCGAGTATACGGCGCTATGCGACCGCATCTACGTCTTCAAGGACGGCAGGAATGAAGGCGAGTTTTCCGGAACCGACATCTCGGAACACAACATCCACAAAACTATGGTCGGTCGCTCGCGTGACGACGAGTACTTCAAGGAAAAGCGGCAGCGTGACGTGTCCGAGGAAGAGGTCACCGTCTCCGTGCGCAACCTGAGTGGCGATGGCATCGACGATGTCAGCTTCGATATCCGTAAAGGCGAGATTCTCGGAATGGGCGGTCTCGTAGGCTGCGGAAAGGAAGACGTCGCGCGCGCCATTGTCGGTTTCGAACCATTCCCTCCACAGGGCATCGTCGAGATCAAGGGAAGCGCGCTGCCCGCAAAACGGCGTGGAAAGGCTGCGATATCGAAAGGTGTCGGTTTCATTCCCAAGGAGCGGAAGAGCGAGGGCATCGTCCCTTACATGTCCGTTGAGGCCAACATCTCGCTCGCTTCCCTCCGAGGCGTGTCGCGCATCAAAGGATTCATATCAAGGCGGCGGGAACGCGCCCTAGCACGCAAGCACATCGAGGCGTTGCGTGTCCGGTGCAGCAGCCCTGCCCAGCTTTGCCAGTACCTCTCCGGCGGCAACCAGCAGAAAGTGGTCTTGGCCAAGTGGCTGGCGCGCGGCGTCGATGTCCTGGTGCTGGACAACCCCACCCGTGGCGTGGACGTCGGCGCCAAGGAAGAGATTTACGGGCTGATGAGAGACCTGACGGAAAAGGGCGTCTCGATAGTCCTGGTATCCGACGACCTGCTCGAGCTTATCGGCCTCTCCAACCGCATTATCGTGATGCGCGATGGCAAGGTCACGTTCGAACGGCCCGCACCTGCTTCGGACAAGCCGACCGAGCAGGAACTCGTCCAACACATGGTGTGATCCCGCGGCGCGCTCAGAGGTCGAAAAGAATATGGCAGAATTTCTCCATCGAAATCGCGGGCTCATCAACGTGCTCGGCCCATTGCTGCTTTTGCTGGGCCTGATAGTCGTCTTCTCGCTGATCAATCCCAGGTTCCTCAGCTGGATCAACGTCTTCAACCTGATGCGTCAGTCGTCGATTCTCCTCATCGTCGCGACCGGCATGACGTTCGTAATCTTGATGGGGGCGATCGACCTGTCGGTCGGCGCGATCGTCACCCTCGTCGCCATCTGTTCGGCGGTCATGATCCGTGACCTCGAAGCCAATGCGCTCGTCGTCGTCCTTGCAGCTGCAGGCATCGGCGCCGTCTGCGGACTGTTGAACGCCTTTCTCGTGCTACGCCTCCGCATTCCGTCATTCGTGGCTACCCTCAGCTCCATGACCGTGATCGGAGGGGTTTCTACATGGCTGAGCGGTGGCGTGAATGTTTTCTTTCGCAGCCCCGAGCTGTCCTGGATCGCGTCCGGTGCCATCATCGGCCGGATTCCGAATTCCGGTCTACTTGCACTCCTTATCTTTGCAATCGCGGCATTCGTAGGAGCCCGAAGCTATTTCGGTAGAGCCCTCTTCGCGATCGGAGGTAGTGGTGTCACGGCCCGTCTTTCCGGCATAGATGTCCTGCGAACCAAAGCCATCGCCTTCACTGTCTCCGGCATCCTCTGCGGCATCGCCGGGCTACTGCTCGTCGCGCGTACATCCACGGGCACCGCGCGCATGGGCGACGACCTCCTTTTGCAAGCCATAGCGGCTGTCGTCATGGGCGGTACCGCCCTTTCCGGTGGCTCAGGAGGCGTCCACCGGACGTTGATCGGCGTATTGGTGATCGCGGTACTGCAGAACGGCCTGAACATCGCCGGGGTTCACACGTACGTCCAGATCATGGTGACCGGGTTCATCGTGATCCTGGCGGTCACGGTCACCTTGGATCGATCGCGCCTAGCTTTCATCAAGTAGGCGGCTTCCGCCGTCCGAGTTCAACGAACACGAATTGGAGGACATATAACCAGACCCAATGAAGCCATCCAGGCGAAAATCGATAGCACCCCGATCTTCAGCACCCACGAGCATCATCGTCCGACCGAATTTCAGACGCAGCTCGATCTCGATGCACTGTTCTCCAGTTCTTACGTCAACTGGTGTTCCGCTCCGGCCGGAAACTCGAAGGAAGAGCGCGCCAGATGGCTCGATACGATCAGGACGAACTCTTACTTCGTATGGCTGGAGAAAAGCGTCTGCGACATCTATGGCGTGGACGAAATCAATGAAGACACCTGGGAGGGCATCTCTGCTTCCATCCGCGCTGCTCACAAGCATCCCGATTTTCATTGGCGCCTTCTCAAGGAAAAGGCCGGATACAAGGGATTCATCGAGGATGCCTACTGGGATACGGGTAGCGTCATCGACAATCCCGAATTCGTGAAATCGGCCTACAGGCTGGATAGCTGGCTGGCCGGATACCACCCGGACAGCAGGGATCATGACGACAACAACGCCCGGCAGTTCACCGACGCGGACATGAGCACCTTCGAAGCCTATCTCGCCACCGGTGGTCTCGAACTACAGAAGCGGAAGTCGGATGTGGTCGCGCTGAAATGCGCCTCGGCCTACGAGCGCGCCATTAAGTTCGATAAGGTGGACTATGACACGGCGAAAGGCATCTTCGGCAAGCATCCAAACGTAATCACCGAAGACGAGAAGGACGCGTTCGGGAACTACATCTTCCATCACTTCCTGGGCCTAGCCCGGGAATTCAAGCTTCCGATCCAGTTGCACACCGGCCTTGGACAGCTGGGTGGTTCCAACCCGATGCTGCTGGAATCCGTGATCGCCGCAAATCCCGACCTGACGTTCGTCCTCTTCCACGGCGGCTTCCCATGGATCTATGACACCGCAGCCTTGGCTCACAATTACAAGAACGTCGTCATCGACATCAACTGGCTGCCGCTTATCTCCACCAAAGCTGCTGAAACGGCCCTTCATAGCTACCTGGAAGTGATACGCGACAATCACAAGATCTGCTGGGGCGGGGACAACTGGACTTCCGAGGAAGCCTACGGGGCATCGATGGCCTTCCGGCACATCCTGACGAAGGTACTAAGTGAGAAGGTGGACACCTCCTTCTACCGTCTCAAGGACGCCGAGCGCATGATCGAGAAGATCATGTATCAAAATGCCGAAGAGATCTATCTGGGTCGGTAGGCACCCATCCTCGTCGCAGTCACGCGAGCGGCAACAGATAGCCGACGGAAGGCCCTGTCACCCGACCCGGGCCTTTTTTGTACGGGTTTGGTCGGATTGCACGATTTGCCGACAACTCTTTCCTTCCGCCCCGAATTCCCTAGCGTTTGAATCCCGCGAGGTTGCTCGACCTCCATCCGGTTCTAACAAATGGTTTCTATCTCTCGAATTCCTTACCCGTTTTTACCCATAATCACTCGACGTTTCCGTCTCCAAAGTTCAGCGGGAGGCTACTTAAACTCTGGGCGAACCCGGGATGGAGGGGCAGCTCGATGAAACTGGCTAATCGCTTCAGGGAGGAAATCTATGCGCCGTTCTATGGCTGTATTTATTACAGGCGCGCGTCGCTACGCGAACACTTTGCTTCTGACTTCGGCGCTCGTCGCCGCATCCGCTTCATTGGCGACTTCCGCCACGGCAGAGACCGTGAATTGGCGGCAGTTCGAAGGCACCACGCTGACGTGGGCCTACGACATTCACCCGTATGCAGACGCTCTGGCCGCCGAGCTTCCTGAGTTCGAGAAGCTGACGGGCATCAAGGTGACCCCGGAACTGTACCCGGACGATTCCTACTGGAACAAGATGACGATCCAGCTGACGACGAAGTCGCCTGCCTGGGACGTTTTCGGCACGGGTATTCAGCCCGCCTGGGATCTTGCGCCAAGCGGGGCGCTTGAGCCACTGGACAAGTACCTGAACGACCCCAAGCTCACGGACGCATCCTACGACTATCAGGACTTCTTCCCGAGCCTCCGGGCAGCGCTGACCTGGAAGATGAAAGACGGCCAGATCGCGGGAGGTGAAGGCGGCGAGACCTACGCGATCCCGCATGCTTTCGAGAACATCCAGCTTTTCTATCGCAAGGACATCCTGGACAAGTACAAGATCGCCGTTCCGACCACTCCTCCCGAGATGGCCAAGGCCTGCGAGACGCTGAAGGCGGCTGATCCATCGATCACCCCCCTCGGCGTCCGCGGTGTCCGCTTCTGGAGCAGTATCCATACGGCAGCCGTTTCGATCGCCCGCTCTTATGGAGTGCATGACTTCGTGGAGAAGGACGGCCGTCTGGACACCGGCCTCGACTCTCCGGAATCGATCGCGTTCCACAAGGACTATGTAGACATGATCAAGAAGTGCGCTGCCCCGTCGTTCGCGAACGACAACTGGTATCAGGTCGTCGACGGGATCTCGTCGGGCCGTACCGCGATGGCGATCGACTCCAACATGTTCGGCTTCTGGAACGACGTCGCCGGACAGCAGGCCTCGGGCAAGATCGCGTTCGCTCCGCCACTCCACGCGCCGAATGCCCAGAACTTCGACTCGAACATCTGGATCTGGGCTCTCGCCATGAATGCCGCTTCCGAAAAGAAGGGGGCAGCCTGGCTGTTCATGCAGTGGGCGACCTCGAAGGAAGTCGCGCTCAAGGGCGCGCTGGGTGGCAAGCTCGTCAATCCGCCGCGCACCTCGACCTGGAAGGATAACTCCTGGATCAAGTACGCCTCGCAGCCCGAGTTCAACAACTTCGTCGATAGCTTCAACAAGACCCAGGAGCGTGCTGCTCTTGCCTTCACGCCCCGTGTCGGCTTCGGCGAAGCGATGAACGCCTGGGCGGTTGCCATGCAGAAGATGGTCAACGGCGATGACGTCGAGACGACCTTGAAGGCGCTGGCCGAAGAAATCCGCGCCGGTCTCTGACCTTAGGAACAGGGCGGTGCCAGTCACCGCCCTGACCCTGCCCTCGACGGAGACATGGACGTGTCATCTCAAGCACTGAAATCCGGCGCGCCTGTCGCCTCGGTATCGAATACGCGCAAGCTGGCCAATGCGGAAACGCAACCCGGTCGTTCGGTCGACTGGTTCAGCATCGCCATCATTCTTCCTGCAGTTCTGATCCTTCTCGGTTTCCTGCTGCTCTTCTTCTACGGCGTGTATCAATCGTTGACCGACCTGCGCCTTGGCCGTCCGATCGCCAAATTCGTCGGCTTCGCGAACTACGTGGCACTCGGAAAGACGGCAGACTTCTGGAACAACATCAGGGTCACGATCACCTACGCTCTCTCTTCGGTGATCCTGCAGGCTCTTCTCGGCCTGGCGATCGCCAAGCTCTTTGCATCGGGCGTATTTATGGCCCGTGCGCTGCGTCCAGTCATCCTGCTGCCCCTCGTACTGCCGCCGATGAGCGTGGCGCTCATGTGGACGACGATGATGAATCCTCAGAGCGGCATCCTGAATTACCTGCTCTCGCTCGTGGGCGTCGCTCCCTTCGCGTGGATTTCGGATCCGCGCACGTCGCTGATGTCGGTGATCACGATCGACGTCTGGACGTACACCCCGTTCTTTGCGCTGATCATCTTCGCTGGGCTTCAGAGCATCACGGACGACATCCGGGAAGCCGCCCGCATCAACGGCGCGAAGGCCTGGTCGACTTTCGTCAACATCGAGCTTCCACTCGTGGCGCCGTACATCCTGATCGCCGCCATCTTCCGCCTGATCGAATCCTTCAACCAGTTCGACATCATCTTCGGAACGACCCAAGGCGGCCCGGGCAACTCTACTTCCGCTCTCTCGGTGCAGGCATACATCACGGCTTTCCAGAACCTCACGTTCGGCCGCGGCGCGGCCCTCATGGTGGTCAACTGGCTCATTGTCCTGATCGGCGCCTTCCTTACGGTCAAACTCTGGCAGGCGGTCCGCCGCCGCGTGCAGTAGGAGCCGGAAACCATGGACTTCACTCGTTCTCCCGTTACCAGGCTCGTTCTGAACCTGCTCGTAGTTTGCTGCGTCGCAGTCCTGGCGTTCCCGCTTGTATGGATCGTCATGATGTCGTTGAAGCAGCAGGGCGACATCATGGCATGGCCCCCGACATTCGTCTTCACGCCAACCCTCGACAACTTCCGTGTGCTGTTCGACGCCGCCCAGGCGGGTGCGACGAGCTATGGAACGATCAAGGTCGACTTCCTCAGCCCGGTGATCAACAGCGTGATCATCGCACTCGGTGCAGTGGTCGTATCCCTGATCGCCGGGGTTCCAGCAGGCTACGTGCTCGCCCGCCGGGACATTCCTTTCCTCTCAAAAGAGAGGGGTCAGTTCTTCGTTTCGTTCGGGGCTCAATTTCTCATTTCGCCCGACATCGGCGAGTGTCTCGCCTCGTGGCCGATGCATTTCCGCCCGAAATACGTGGCGACTGACGGCGGTGCCGCCTTCAGAGACGAGTTCAATTTCGCAGCGTCCCAGATCGGAACCGGCAGATCGATCCCCGAGCTGGCCCCCCGCATGCGCGGCACCATCGAATCCTTCTTCAAACTCCTGAAGCGGCTTTGCCGCTACTTCGCCGGACAGTCTTTCGCGAACGTGGTCAAAAGGGCGACCACGAGTCAGAGAAACGGGCTTCCCTTACCGTCGGACAATTCCACAGGGCGATTGTCCGGTTCATCGTGGAAAACTACCACATGCGCGGGCATCGCGGTCTGGAAGGCCGCACGCCCTTCGAGATGTGGGCCAAGGTGGCTAAGCCAGGTGTGCCTCTTCCCCCTTCAACACGGCAGCTTGCGCTCTCGTTCGGGATCAAAATCAAAGACCGCCCTATCACGAAGCACGGCATCACCGTCGCCGGATACTCGTTCGTCTCGGCCGATCTCAGCAAGATGCGTGGCTTCGTCGGGAACAGGAAGCTTCAAGTCTCCGTCGAACAGGAAGAAGCCGGTCGCGTATGGGTCCGGATTCCCGATGAACACGTGGACAGGATTCCCGATCTCGACCCTGGGCAGAAGTACCTCGAGGTCTTCAACCCGGCTCTCGCCGGTCGCCTCTGGGTGGAACTCTTCCTGTCACGCAAGGAAGTCCTCGAATTATCCAAGGCCCAACAGAAGGCCGGTCGGCCGTTCCGGCTTGAGAGCCATCGCGCCCTACTGGGCCCGTCGGAAACCGCTCGCAAAGCTGCCGGCATCCCGGCGGATGTGAAGATGATTTGGCGCCTGAAAGAATATGTCTAGAGTGAACCTCTGGAAAAATCTCTACGTCGGCAGCTCATTGCCTGCCGCCGAAATAGCCCGCGAGCTTTGCTCATACCATTTATGGATGCCTTGGTGGGACCAGGCTGTCACTCGAAGAAGTCAGGCTGATCCGTAAGGCCGAGCCGAAAGCGGCTGGTCTGATAGCGGGCAGCAAGTCGTGTAGCTTCCATGGCCAGCGGCGTGTCTCTCAGTGACGCAGCGTGTGCCTTGCTCAACGCCACCACCTGCCTCAAGCACCAGGCAGCGCTGTCGGTCGCTTATGTCAGATGCCCTGCATGGGCGGCCCGGTAGGCGGGCCCGGCAGTACGGAAGATGTCGGCAACCTCGATCGAGGCGCGCACGCTCAGCCGTCGGGTGAGATCTCTTCCGGCTTGAACAGGCCAAGCTTGTCGAGCGGGCTCGTGACGGTGCGCACCGTGCGGGTTGCAACCTTGGTGTAGAAGGCGGTGCTATTTAGCTTGGCGTGCCCGAGCAGGACCTGGATGATCCGGATGTCGGTGCCGTCCTCCAGCAGGTGGGTGGCGAAGCTGTGACGCAGCGTGTGCGGCCCGACCCGCTTGGCGACGATGTCGGCGGCCTGTGCTGCCTCGACGACCACGCGATAGAGCTGGCGGGTGCTGATGGGCTTCATCGCGTGCTGCCCCGGAAACAGCCAGCCAAGGGCGCGGAGGCCTTGCGACAGCTTTCGGGGAAGGCATCGCCGAGCAGCTTTCCTGCATTTTCGTCCACGAAGGAGTGTTGAGCACCGTGTCGCAACGCGCGAGGTGGCCCTGCCCCGCCACCATCAAGCAGGCATAGCTTCCGGGCGGAAACATCTGGCCATCGGCTCGACATGGAGATGCAAGGGTGCCCGTCGGCACCTGTCCTGCGCCGCCCGGACAATAGCCCAGGATGCTTTTCCAGGACAGGACGTTGAGGTCCGTCTCACAGCGAGCGAGATAGCTTTTCGCACCAACCGCCAGACAGGAATACTGGCCCAGCTCGAACAGCCCAGTCGGCGCAACACATTTCTCTTGCCCGAAGGCAGGCGCAGCCAAACCGGCGAATGCCACCCCGGCAATGAGCACTCTCACGTTCCACATGCTCAATCGTGAAACCTCGATCGACCGAACCCACAAGAGGCATAACCGGAAAACGGGTTAGGTTCGAATACTTCCAATAGCGGCGCATGCCCCCGCCCGGCAGTCAGCACACGCTAACCGAAAACACGGTTAGGAACGCGCAGCACGTTGCCCGATGTCTCAAATCGTCGAGGTACTGTCGCAAGCATCGCAGCCGCGCAATTCCGAACATCTAGGATCGCAGCAGATCAAGATCCACCACGGGACCGGAATCCGGAACCGTGCGGGCTTCGCACGAGCGCGCACGGGGTTACGTTTTCGCGCGCACAGAAGAGAGGACAGCTCCACAAATGGCCACGGTTTCTGAAATGAAGGAACAACTCGAGCGCGAGAGGAACATCACTCGCTCCGGCCCCCCAAAGGCCCCGTCGAATCCCTTCTTCGGAGTGGGTCCCATCACGGACGCGACCATCGACGAGGTTGCCGGAAGGCTGCGCCGGGTCGAATTCGACGCCTGGCTGGAGGCCAACTACCGCAAGCTCGACGACAAGGGCAACGACCTCGGCCCGTTCACGACGGCCGAGATCGGCCGCAGCATGCATCGGGGCTACCCCGCGGACAAGATTCTGACCGACATGATGCGCTCCATCCATCAGTACTTCGAATTTCCGAAGCAGAACTTGATGGCCGTGGGACTTGGTGGAGGGCACAGCGGCTTTACCGTCGCGCTCTTGCATCTCATGAACCCGAACGACGCCAATCAGCGTGTCTTCGTCGACACGACGAAGCCGGAAGCGGCCGAGTCCGACGGCGCTGGATTTTTCAGGCAGTCCTGGGCGACCCAGGTTCTCGAACTCCAGAAATTTGCGAAGAACGGCAGCGCCGACAGGATTCAGTTCGCGACCGAAGAAGGGACAATCCCCGCCGCGGCCGAGCTCGAGGCTCTCGGGACAACCCTCTTCGTCGGCGTCGGCCACGAGACAACGGGCGCGAACTCCTACAGCCGATCCGAGGTCGAGGAGCTTTTGAAGTGGCTCGATGGCGATCCGGCAAACCGCCACGCCGTCTTCGACGCGACGTCCATGCTGGGGGCGATGCCCTGGGGCGAAGACCTTGTGCGGGAAGTCCTCGCGAAGTGCTGCGTCTTCATGCCGTTCCAGAAGGCGATCGGCGGCATCTCGGGCTACTTCGTCGTTTCGTTCACCCCCCAGGCGTTGAAGCTCGTCGAGAGCAACCAGAACGACCCCGCATGGGCCATCCCCCGCCAACTGAAGCTGTCCCCGCCGGTCGACGCGAAGCTTCCGATCAGCGGAAAGAGGTCATTGGCGATCGGCCCGTTCTACGACGCGGATCAGCAGCGCATGATTGGCGGAGTCATCAACACCTACAGCGCGCTCGCGTTCGCCGAGACCACGTTCGGCCTCCTCCAGACCGCCCGGCGCGTCGGCTCGGTCGGCGACCTGAACCGCCGCTCGGTGGAAAACCGCCGAGTGATCTCCGATTGGATCGACAACAACTCCCTCCTGAGTTTCACCGTCAAGGAACCTGAAAAGCGCGGGGCCGCCGTCGTCCTGCTGAAAGTCAACGACCCCGATATCGCCGACAAGCAGATTCACGCCCGCATCATCGCGCGCTCGAAGCAGCTTCTTGGCTACGAGGGCATTACGCATGTGAATGGCGAACACGAGAAAGGCCTGGACGCTGCCCGTTACGTGAACGCATTCCCCGGCATGCCCGGCGACTACCGGGCCTGGATCGGGGGCATTCGCGACCCCGAGGATGTCCGCCTTCTTCTCGACAACCTCGCCTACGCCTATCGCAGGGCGAAGGTTGCCGTCCTCGAGGAGGAACTGGCGGCGCAAGGCGAGCGGTTCGACCGCGCCGCTTCCGCCGACGGCATGGCCAGGAAAGACGATCCTAAGCGCGCCTATACTGTCCTGATCGCCGACTTGCTCGGCCTGCGAATGGGCGCGAACAACTCGCCGGACAGCGGCGAGATCGCCGCCTACATCCGTGAGAAGGGAGGCGAATTCCACCTCGGTCCGCTGCAAGATCGGAAGGCGCTGGCAGGCGGGAAAATCCACTTCTTCTATCAACCGGGGCTGAGCACGGAAGCCGAGCTTCTGGGGTGCACGGCCGAGGGCGAGTACGATGCCCTGATCACGGCGGCCACGTTCATTCCCAAGCAGTCGGTGTTTCCGCTCGGTGGCGTGAGGATTGGCGCCGGAACGGGAAACATGGGCTCTAACTCGTGGGGAGGCCCTGACGGCGCTGGCGGCGTCGCGCCGCTGATGAACACGCCGGGCATCAACAGCCGCGCCACGGCCCAGATGGCGATGAAGGCGCTTATGAAGGTGGTTCCCAATCTTCCGGTCGATGAGCTGCACGGAAGGACGGTGGCCGGGAAATTCGACACCGGGCGCGATCTGAAGGATTTCCCGACGGCAAAACTCGAGGGGCAGAAACTCGCCGTCCTGGGATACGGCAACATCGGCAGGGAGGTCGCCAAACTGGCGAAGGCGTTTGGCATGCGCGTTTGCGTGTATGCCCGTGAAGCCCATAGAGAATGGATCGAAGCGGAGGGCTTCGAATACGCCGACAGTCCGATCAAGGCGGCGACCGATGCCAACGTCCTCTCGGTTCACGTGGGCCTTGGCCGCCTCGATGCGTCGACAGGCAAGTTTAGCAATGCTGGCCTAGTCAACCATGAAGTGCTTTCGGGGCTCTCCGACGGCGCGGTGCTGATCAACTACGATCGTGGCGAGCTGGTCGATATCGATGCCCTCGATGCGGCGTTGCTGGCGGGCAAGGTGAGCTATGCTTCCATAGATGCGGACATCTTCAGCGATGCTGACAACGGCGCGCTGCGTGGGCCTCTTGTCCCCTATCTGCCGCTAAGCGAACGGTACCCCGGCAAGCTTGAGCTTCTTCCGCACGTCGCGGCCGACACCGATCATCCAACGCGTGTCGCCGGCGCCAAGCAGGCGGTTGACCAGATCTACGACGCGATCCAGTTCAAGGCTGTACGAAATCTGAAGGGCGCCTTGCCGGAAGGATATGTTGACCTGGGCTCGACCGTTCCCGTCGGCGTCGGCAAGTCGACCTCGGCCAACCTGGGCGCCCTTGCGGATCAATCCGAACAGTGGAAGGCCCTCCGTCAGCTCTCCGAGCGGATTGCGGCCGTCATCGGCGGGATCGATGCGACAACGGATCCGGAGCAGCGGGCGAGCTTGGTCGGTAGGTATAGCAGCAAGCTTGCCCTCGATCTCCTCAAGCACCGTAGCGTTCTAGAGGAAGCGGGACTTTACGCACCAGCTGCCTCATGACGATAGGCGTTTGATCATCCGGTGCCCTGAGGGACAGCAGGGTGGTTGGTTCAAATTCCCACCACCCAGAATACAACTAACCGACGCAGCCATCCGTCGTGCTTCGCGATCTGCTGGGCATCTCACGATAACCGGAAATCCGGTTATCCGGACACGAACAAGTCGCGCATTTCATCCAACCAAAAAAGGCCTTGAAGCTCGACCCGGTTGACACGCCCTAAAACTCTAGGGCGTGATTCAGGTCCGGCCTTATGACATTGGAACGTTGTCGATCATGATCCCGTGTACCCTGCCACAGCGTTTGCGCTCAGGCAGAACTGCCAGGCCGTTCCGGGAAGAGACCCATGCGTTTAAGGGTTTACGTCATCTCGCCAATCAGGGCACATCGCTTGATGATTTCCGGCTGAAGCCGTGAACGGCAGCTGAGGTAGAAGTCAGCGAGGACCGCGAGTGACGGTGGGGAGGTCACGCTGCTTAACCGTAACCGCCCGATTGTCACCGCCTGCCTGACAGCGTCGTGATGGCCTATGACACGTGTTTAACGACGTCGTTTGCGACGTGTCTTGTGCGAGGTTTGCGATGCGTGTCGAGATTCTCGGTGCGGAACGGCGTCGTCGCTGGGGTGATAAGAAGAAGCTCGACATCGTCATGTCGGTTGGAATTGACGGGGCGACTGTGACTGAGGTTGCCGAGCGGCATGATGTGACGCGGCAGCAGATTTACACCTGGCGGCGAGAGCTGAGGAGGAAGGGGCTCTTGTTGCCGTCGGCGGGTCCCATGTTCCTTCCGGTGGACATGCCCGAGGCGCAGAGCGCACCCCGTATGCGCCAAGGCGCCGACAGATTGTCTGCGCTGGTCGAATTACAACTATGCTGCGGGCGGAACCTGCGCTTTGACAGAGAGATCGATACCGCCACTCTGACTCGGCTTATCCAGGCGGTTGAGGCAGCATGATCGGACCGGGAACTGGGGTTCGGGTGTACCTTGCCTGCGGGTTCACGGACATGCGCAAAGGGATCGAGGGTTTGGCTGCACTGACGCAGGATGTGTTGCGCCAGAAGCCGACGGGAGGCGCGGTCTTCGCGTTTCGGGGAAGGCGAGGCGACCGTTTGAAGCTTCTTTATTTTGATGGCCAGGGGTTCTGTCTTTACTACAAGGTCTTGCAGAAGGGTCGCTTTCCGTGGCCGTCGGCGGCCGACGGGACGGCCCGGCTGACGTCAGCGCAAATGGCGATGTTATGGGAAGGAATTGACTGGCGACGCCCCAATTGGGGTGCGCCGCCGGCGCGTGTCGGGTGATTTATCTCTCTGAATCTAATGGTTTTTATGGCTACTCGCCCTGACTTATGGTAGTCAGGTGCATGTCGAATGTCGCCGAAAATCTTCCAGACGATCCCGCCTTTCTGAAGGCGATGATCGCCGCCTTGCAGGCGGAAAATGCGAAGATGTCGGCGACGTTGCAGGCGCATGACCAGTTGATCCAGGCCTTGCGGCTGCGCATTGCCCGGCTGAAGAAGCAGGTCTTCGGCAAGTCTTCGGAAAAGATCGAGCGGGAAATCCAGCAGCTGGAACTGGCGCTGGAGGATCTTTTGATCGCCGCGGCGGAGAGCAATGCCGGGCCAATCAATGAGGCCGACGAGGCAGCGTCTGTCGCGCCTATGACGAACGCGCCCGAAAGGATCATGCGCCGTCGTCCGCGCGTGTCGCATAAGGCAGTTCGCGAGCGCAGGGAGCTCGATCCCGGCGCCTGCTGCCCCGCCTGTGGCGGTGAACTACGTCTTGTGGGCGAAGACACAAGCGAAATCCTCGACCTGATCGCCGCGCAGATGAAGGTCATCGAGATCGCCCGGTTGAAGAAATCCTGCCGCTGCTGCGAAAAGATGGTGCAGTTGCCCGCGCCCAGCCGTCCGATACCAGGCAGCATGGCTGGCGCCGGCCTTCTGGCTTACATCCTGGTCTCGAAGTTCGACGATCACCTGCCGTTGTATCGCCTGAACGAAATCTTCGCCCGCATGGGTGCCGACATCCCCGACAGTACGCTGGTCGATTGGTGCGGTCGCGCCATGCAGGTGCTTCAGCCCCTGATCGAGCGGATCGGAACCGTGATCATGGCCAGCGACCTTCTCCATGCCGACGATACCCCGATCCGGGTGCTGGATCGCTCCATGCAGGACAAAGGGCTGGGGAAAGGCGTAAAGAAAGGCAGGATCTGGACATATGTCCGCGATCAACGCCCATGGGCGGGCGGCGCTCCGCCTGGCGCGGTCTACTACTTTGCTCCGGACTGGAAGGAAGACCACGTCCTGCGCCACCTCAGGCAGACAAGCGGCATCCTCCAAGCTGACGGCTACAAAGGCTACGGCAAGCTTTATGAGCCTGGAGCCGATGGAACATCCCGCTTCCGAGAAGCGGCATGCTGGGCGCATTGGCGACGCGACTTCCATGATATCTGGACCTCGAACAAATCCGAGATCGCACGCGAGGCTCTCGACCGTATCGGTGCGCTTTATGACATCGAGCACGGCATTGCGGGTCAGCCTGCCGATGCCCGCCTTGCCGCACGTCAGAAGCATAGCAAACCAAAGATCGGGGCATTCCGTGTCTGGATCGAAACGCAACTGACCCGCATTCCGGGCAAGAGCGATTTGGCAAAAGCCTTCCGTTATGGCCTGAGCCGCTGGCCATCGTTCTGCCTGTTCCTCGAGGACGGCCGCGTCGCCATGGACAACAATGCCGCCGAGCGAGCCCTGCGCCCGATTGGGATCGGAAGAAAGAACTGGCTATTTGCCGGCGCCGACACCGGCGCCGAGACTTTGGCTCGCGCCATGACAATCATCGAGACGGCCAAGATGAACGGCATCGATCCGCAGGCATATCTCGCAGACGTGCTCGACCGCATCCACGATCACAAGATCAATCGCCTCGACGAGCTGCTGCCCTGGAATTGGTCACCTGTCACCGCCATCTCCGCCGAGGCTGCCTGATGGCAACGGTGACCCATGTGTTCAGCATCGACTACGTCGCCAAATTGCTCGATGAAGATGCCGAACTCCTTCAGGCGATCGTCAGCAACGATGACAACCTGAGCTACGGCAGCATCATCAGCGTCTACACCGGACCGGACGAGGCGATAACTTCGCTTACCCGCGACGGAATGGAAGAGCTGGAGCAAATGCTTGCCCATGCGCGCCGCACCGCTGACGAATGGAATGACTTCCTCGAAGCCTTCGTCGATGGCCAGGAACTCATCGCTCGCATCAAAGCGAAATCTCCGCGGTAACAACCGGGCGGTTACGCTTAACCCTCTGAAGCAGCCTGCGGACAGAGGGGCGCCGATTCAACTGCCGCCAGTCTGGCCCCCTCGGCCTAGGTCGCCGACGCATGACTTCCTATTATTGTTCTGCTGCAGCAGCGCACGCGGCTGAAATTCAACCGCTCCTCGCCTCCCACAGGCCGTCAGACAGTCACAGGGTGAGCGACACCAGGTGTTTGCGCGCCGCGGAGGCTTTGCCTCTGACAAAAAGATACGGCATCCCGACTTAACGGGACCGCGGCCCGGATTCTCTGAGGACGAACGAAGAGACTTTATGCCACCCCTTGCCGAGCAACGGGATAGCCATGACGACAAATGTGCTTTTAATCGTCCGTGTCTGGAACGAAGACCATATCCAACCCCTTTACACGAGACATCGCGTCCCGTGCCAAAAACCGATGATGGGTGATCGCATACACTCGCTGATGATGCAACGTATTAATTCAGAAATGGTTTCCTAGCTCGATCGGCGAGCGTCACGTGCTCAGTGAAGTCGGCTGCTTGCCACCTCGTTCAAAAAGGCCGGCCGCAATGGCTGTTGTCGATCCAGCCTGGCCTCCATATCGCTGATGTCTTCCTTCATTTCGTCTCCGGTCACGTTGAGGTAGCGCCAGCAACTGAAAACCACTTGCCCGGAGTTGATCCGCTCACGGGCTGCTTGCAGCTCTGCTTTTGCAAGCTCCAAATGTCCGAGGACACCTAAGGCTAGCGCGAGGCATTGCCGTTCGTTGGCATTTCGGGGGGCATTAGAGCGTGAAAAGTGAGTCACGAACGTCTCGAATGCTCCCTTTGGGACGCGTCCTGTTGCACCCCACTGCGCCACTGAAAGATTGAATTGATCCACGACAGAGCGGGTGCTCTCTTCGGTGTTCGACTCTATCAAGTCTATCGCCTTGCTGAACTGGCCCGAGCCGATGAAGCACAAGATTGCGGTGTTAAGGGCCCGCTCGCGCTGCGTCTCATCGAGGGCTGGTGAAGAGATACTTCCCTCCATACGATGCCCCAAGGAAGGCAATCCGCTTCGAACTGTCAGCACAAACGTGGCGAGTGCCATCACGGTCTGAAACTCGGTATCAGGTCGATTTAGCGCGACTTCTAGCGCGCTTGTCCAGTCATCATCAATTCGAACCAGAAACTGCAGAGCTGGCCCGATTTCAAAAACTGTAGCAGTCGGAGATGCAAGCACTTCCCTAAGGTCGAAAATCGCCTCATCCCGGCGATTGGCAGCCGAGCAGAGGAAGGCCCGCTGCAACCTACCACGGTTTATTTCATGCCCGCACTCGATTGCTGCGGTTAAGGAAATAAGCTCTTCTTCCTGATCGCCAATATCGTTGAACACCCTTGCTGAAAGGTAGGCAATCTCCCCGTTCCGAGGATGAAGCGCTCGGATTTCTATTGCCTGCGCTCTCAATTCATACCTAACGCTATCGCGACGCCGATTACGGGCTTGCTCCAATCGCTCGGGCATCCGTCGAAGAGCTGCAGTTGCGCCCTCAGGATCGGAGAAATTCTGCCTCACGATTGCAATACGCAGACTCTCATATTCCTTCGCCAGCTGAGAGTTTGGCCTGGAAATTACAAATGCGGACTGGGACAACAGTTCAAGACTGGAATAATGATGAATCACTTTCGGTTCATCAATCTGATAGTTCAACTTCTCGCTGGCCTCCGTCAGAAGGCCCTTCAAAATCCCTTTCTCGTCGTCGAGATTTGGAACGTTTGACGCACAAAATAGTAGGTTTATCTTGCTGGCACGAATCTTATTTTCAGCGCGAATACCTGCCACTATTGGTGCCAAGCCCGCAATGTTTTGATCATTAGGCAAAAACATCACCACGACCGCATCCGGCAGTTGGCGCGTACAAATCCCGCCAACATCGGTATGCCCCGTGCGACTGTCTATCAGAACATAGTCGAAGCCGTGGCCATCGTAGTGAGCCCACTGCTGCTTGAGGTCCTCGAACATCAAATAGCCATCCTGATGCTCGTAAAGATGTTGCCAATCTATCGAATTAAGTGCCTCGGTATAACCTCTTTTGGTATGACGACCGGCTGGCATCAACCAAACCTTGCTCCCTTCGACTTCGCATGACGCAATGAACTCTGAGGCGTTCGGTGCAATTCCGGTCGTCCTGTAGGAGTTGACGTAGTCAACCAAGCCTCGCTCACATTCAGCAGACTGGAATGCCTGATAGCTTGGGAGTCCGGGAGCTTCGAGATCAAAATCAACCACCAGAACCCTGCGACCGAGGCGGGCCAAAGCCACGGCGGTATTCACCAGGGCCATAGTCCGACCAACGCCACCCTTGTAAGAATAGAATGTAACAATGAACATCACGCTGCCTCGGCATAGGCACCAAGCTCGGGCCTAAGGCGAAATCGCTTTGCTGCCTCCAGTGTCTCCTGGCGGAACTCGGTCCTGAACCGAGGAGTTAGCTGAGCCGTCTGGCGGATCGAAAGATCCTTCTCGAGTAAACGCAAGCGGACATCAAGCGAAGCATTTTGAATCAGGCTGCCGCTCTCCCATCTCTTTATCGACGCGACACCAATCCTGGCAGCCTCGGCAAACTTTGCCTGCGACATCCCTAGCCGCTGCCGAAGAGCCCTGATCTCGCCGGGCGTCAGTCGCTTAAGATAACGGCACACAGCGTCGTGCTGCGCCTCCTCAGCGCCCTCCGCCGTATAGACTTCTCCACAAGCGCCGCATGAGATCACCGGAATATCTGCAACGAGCAAGATATCCTCGCCATTCTCGCGATAAGCAAATTGCTGCGTCTTGACGGATCTATGCGCCGATGCGCTACCACAAATCGCGCACTCCTCACCCAACTCCCGCATTGCGCTGCCGCTTTCCATCACAACCAATGCTCCCTACCTGTTGCTATTGTGAAAACTGCGGCCAATTACTATGCCGCTTCCGAGTTGCAGTTTGATATATATTTTCGATCCACTCCAACCGTCGACTATGATTACATAGCCAGTTTTCCCTGGCGGCTTGTCGAGCACGATGGTTTCGATCGGTTCCCGAGCCTCGAGCAGACTTACGATGAAAGCCCAAGCGCCATCGTTCGTGAAAGGCTCTCCCGCGTCAGGGGTCAACACTTCATAGGGTGCCCAGCGAGTCGGCCTCGCCGGGTCAAACTGGTTGGTGCGGGTGCGCAGCGACTTCCCAAGTTTCGCCAATTGCCTATATATATCATCTGATACCAACTTCCCACCGCCCTCTCATTTTCGTGACGGCATTGGCATCATATGATGCCAATACCGTGCAGTCAAATGTCAACCTTCCAAAACCAGCCACGGGTTGAAGATGCCTCGCCGTCGAAAGCAATCGCGGCACGATCACCACAGGAGTCGCAAGCCGAACTCAAACGAGCGTACCGAGCTTCACCCGTAACGCGGTCGCCATGTTGGCGGTCTCCAGGAGGCAGTTCTCGGTGAACCTGATGTCGCAGTCGTCAAAATGCTAAGTTTCGGATCACTCCCCAAATACCCCCTTCTTTCCAAGCCTTTAATAAAAATCAAGAGCTATAGCGTTTTGTTCGTCTCTCGCCGGGAAGCACGTCCGGGCAGTACTGTCGCCCTCGGACAATCCGCTTCTCCGGCTGATCGAGCTTATTTCGGCCGCGCGCCTCTTATCGGAACTGCGCACAGCCGACTTTCAGCTTTCTTCTTCGATCGCGGCAACGATTTCCGCAATCTCCCGAAGCTTGACGGTGGCGCCAGCGGCCGTTGCCGACGAGCCGCGCAGCGTCTTGTGGATACGGACCAAGCCGAACTCAAGGTATGACCTCGGCCTCTCCGGGAATTTGCCCTTGCCGTCGACCCGCGGCCTGGCCAGCGCGGCAAGGGCGGCGGCAACGCGCTTGGGACCGCGATGCCGCCAGTCTGTTCAACGCGCCTGGCCTTCTCCTCGACTGCCAGGCCCTGAGCGCGGCCTCACCGGGAGTCGCCCTCGTGCCTGCGTTGCAATTGTTTTTCGACGCGCGAAGGCTTACCAGGCCGTCCTTCCTTACTAGCAAGGTCAACGGAACGAGAGTTGGTTTACAACGACATATCATCGTTGAACTTGGATATGCTTATGCAACGTTGACGGATGGACGGCTTGCTCGAGTAAGGCTAGGACGGCCTCGGGATGCGTGTAGTCGCGCACCACCGGGAATTCATCAGCGGCGCCATTGAATCCCGGCCCGACGCCAACAAAGGGAAGCGACAGCCTTTGAGCTGTCCTTAAGTCCCAGTTGCCGTCACCGATGGAGACCGCCCGCCAACGCCCGGATCGGGGTGGCTCCCCCGCCAATCGAATTGCTTGCCTAACCAGATCCTCCCTGGTCAAGAACTCTGTCGCCGTAGCCAGCGCATCCGGCGCACACGGAATACCGACCGCGTCCAGCTTCATAATCGCCAACTTCCTGATGCTTCCCGTGGCGAAGACGACATGCCAGCCCGTGTCCCGAAGAAGGCGGACGAACTCTGCTGCCCCGGCTACTTCGCCGATCGCTGCTTCAGTCGCCAATCTGTGAAAAGTCTCTTCATGCTGCTTGACGAACGAGAGCCAGTCGGATTGTCGATGCGCCGATCCCGTCCCCTCACGCCAGGCATCGGCGAACATGGCGGAATCGGTATGATGTTCATATGATCCCCAATCCGTGTTCAGGCGCGGAAATCCATATGATGAGAGGGTTTCAAGCAGTGACGCTTGGTGCAACGCAACGCTATCCGTCAACGTACCGTCTATGTCGAAAATCGCCAGGCGATCGTCACCAGCATTCGATTGCATCTCACGAGTTACCTTTTTTCAGCCTCTCGAGCGTATCGATCCATTCCCCCGCCCAAACGACCTGACCGTCAGCGGCAAGGGACGGCAACGTCACGGTCCCATCTTTCGTGTCCAGGCAGGATGTACGGATTGCGTCGATGCGGCGGTCCAACCGATAACCCCGCAGTTTGCGACGGCTGGATCGAACTCGGTGACGCGCGCGCGTCGGCCTTCCGAGAAAGCCTGGTTCGACTCGGATTGCAGCCATAGACTTGGCGATATACCTTCGAAAAGTGTGAGGCTGAAGCAAAGCCACACGCTATCGCGATTTCCAGAACTGGGAGGCTCGAGCTGGTGAGAAGTAGATGCGCCCGCTCGAGACGTAGTTCAAGGTAATAGCGGCTCGGCGAGCGTCCTACTTCGCGCTCGAACAATCTTTCGATCTGGCGACGTGACATACCAGTCCTCGCTATCAGGGCGTCGACCGGCACAGGGTTGCTGACATTGGCCTCCATCTGGTCGATGACCCCCAGCACAGGCTGTTGATTGAATTTTTGGCGAGCGCGAAGAGGTAGCCGCTGCCGGTCCCCGGCAGACCGAAAACCCTGCGCAATGGCCTTTTCGCAAATGCGATCTGTGATCGCCCTTCCGTGACTGCGCTTCACGAAGTGAAGAAACATATCGAATGACGCGCCACCGCCGCAGCAAGTATAAAGCTGCTCGTCTTCTTCGAAAGCCGCCTGGGTCGCCACGACGTCCGGAAAATACTCTGAAAATACGGGAAACTGCTCCCAATGAATTGCACACCGATGTCCATCGGCCAGCCCGGATTTCGCAAGGACGACACTACCGCTGGCTATGCCGACAATGCTCACATCACGCTTGCGACAGTCTCTCAACCAGGCATCAAGTTGCAAATTTCCCGCGGGGAAGGTACTGCCACCACAAATTACCACGGCCAATGGAACGTTTGTCTCGTGGACCCGATCCCGCTCGAACTTCAGTGAAAGATCAGCGCTGACCGACTGCCTGGCGCTCGACATTACGGGCTGACCGTCTCCTGATACGACGCGCCATTCGTAGGCTTCCTCCCCGAGAACTTCGTTCGCCAGGCGCAGAACCTCAACTGCGCAGGAAAATGCTTGCAGCGAGAAGTTCGGCAAGAGGTAAAAGCTAAACATACGAAATGGTGTCTGCATCTTCAAAGCCGGAATCCTCCAACGGTTAGCGCCAGTCCGTATCGGCGCCGTCGACGGCGATTGCCGCGGTTCATGATCTCCCATGCGATGTTAAGATCGCGGCTTCCGGCTCAGATTGAAGCGACCGCCGCCACAGCCTCCCTGTACCGTGGAGTGGCCATAAGTTCCGAGCATCTCTCGAAACGCTTCATCGAATACGCCCAAAAGTCTTCAGCCGGGTTGTTGTTGGCGTGTTGGATTAGGCCCCAGAGGGTCCAAACCAAATCGCAGAGAGCTTTGTAAATCACAATTCTGCCGCCCTCGGCCGCTGATGCTGGACGACCAAAGTAACCCGAAATCAATTCAGCTTCGTTCTCGGCTGAAAGCGAAGCTTCGACGCTGAAGTCTCCAATATCCCAGAGAGGATCGTTCATGCCCGAATATTCCCAATCGACGATCCACATCTTGTCCCCGGCATCGAGGAAATTCTCGCTCAGAGGGTCGCAATGGCAAGGCGCCAAGGGGACCGGGTTTGCTTGCAGCGCCTCTCTGGCCTTCTCTGCAGAAGCCAGGACTTCATTGTAACCCTGTGGCACGCTTGCATTTTTCGATCTCAGGATACTCAGATAGTTGTCAATCAAGGCAAATACGTCAAAGCGGTTCTCGAAGGTAGCGTCGCTCGAATGCAGGCGCTGAAGCGCCTCTCCGGCCCTCTTTGCCGCGCCTTGACGCTTTCCGAACTCCTCAGGCGACATTGTGACAGCGCCGCTGATGAAGGCCGTGACGCATTCACCGTTGACGTCATCGAAGTGCAGAACGGGCGCACTCACGCCAACCCGAGCCGTTTCACGCGCGGCGCGTGCCTCATGATGCCTGTTTATGTAGGCTTCCGTGCCAGCTCCCGGAATTCGGACACACAGATCGCGCTTGTCGGTTGCGACACGGTAGACAACGTTCGTCAATCCACCGAGCCTTTCGATGCTCTTGATGGAAAAAACTTCCGGCAGTCCTTCCACGATCTTCTGAACCTTTTCCACGTCTTCCATCCTCCCTCCTTGGCCCACAGCTTCCTCCTGGATCAGACCTTCAATCGCTCCATCTTGGCATCGTAGAGACACCTGGGACCGCGTTCGGCCGCATAGATCTTTCCGAACGCTTCGATTTCGAAGGACTTTGCGCTCGCCAGGTCCACGGGCAGGTAGCCGAAGGCGATCGTCTTCTTGATGAAGTGGCCGTAGGCAGTGCTGGTCGTCCGGCCAACCACTTCCCCATTCAGGATGATTGCCTCGCCACCATGAAAGGGCGCGAAACCGTCGACTGTGAAAGAGACGAGCCGACGCGCGACACCCTCTGACCTGATCCTTGCAAGCGCGGCCTTTCCGATGAAATCGGGCTTTTCGGATGTGACACAGAAACCGAGGCCAGCCTCGTAAGGATTGTAGTCGGGCGTGATATCGCCGGACCAATAGAGATAGCCTTTTTCCATTCGGCAGGAGTCGATCGCGCGGTAGCCAGCGTTGCTGATCCCATTCGCCTGGCCGGCGGCCCAAAGCGTCTCGTATACATGCGCGCCGTATTCGATAGGGATATAGAGTTCATACCCCAGTTCACCGACATAGCCGACCCGCGCCGCGTAGACCCGGGCAAAGCCGATTTCGATGGACCGCACGCCAAAGAAGGGCAACGCCTCGTCCGATATGTCATCGTCGGTGACCTGCTGGAGAACCTCCCGCGACTTCGGACCGCAGATATTCAGTACAGCGTAGCTCCCGGTGACGTCACGGATCGCAACGGTGTCCGGGAGGTGTCGCCTGACCCAGGAACTGTCTCGAACTCCGAAAGCCGAGCCAGTGACGAGAATGAACTTCTCATCGGCCAAATGCAGAAACGTCACGTCGGCTTCGATCCCACCCGCCTCGTTGCAAAGCTGGGTGTAGACCGCTTTTCCTGGTGCACCTGAAAGGTCGGCAACGGCGATCCTCTGCAAAGCCGCCTGCGCGCCAGCCCCGCTGATCTCAAATTTGGAAAACGATGTCTGGTCAATCAGCACCACCCGGTTACGGATGGCCTGGACCTCTTCACCGACTGCCTCGAACCAGTTCGGCTTTCCTTCAAAGCTGGGGATGTCGTGCTTTTCGTCCTGGGATCGGGCAAACCAATTGGCGCGCTCCCAACCGAACCGGCTGCCAAACACTGCACCCGCGGCCTCGAGCTGAGTCTTGAACGGCGAGAGCCGCAGGTTTCTTACCGCCTTGTTCTCCTCCGCCGGCCAATGGATCTTGTAGTAGTTGCCGTAGGCTTCGATCGCGCGTTCCTCAAGATAGCGACCAACGCTATGCGGAGCGCCAAACCGACGTACATCGAAAGACCAAAGGTCCATGCCGGGATCGCCGTCGAGGATCCAGTTTGCCATAGCCTCGCCAGCGCCACCTGACGCCGCGATTCCAGCAGTGAACCCGCATGCCACGTAGAAGTTGTCCAGTTCCGGCGCCAATCCCATGATCGGCTCGCCATCGGCCGATGCCGGGATTGGCCCGTTGATGATCGTCTGAATCCCTACCTCATTGAGAATAGGCAAGCGTTCGGCGCAAGGCACGGCGAACAGCGAGAGCCGATCCATGTTCTCGGGGAAAAGCTCCCGGCCGAACTCGAATGGTGGCTTTGATCTCCAGCATCCTTTGGTGCCGTCTTCCCAGCCGCCAATCGCAAATGCCGCCACGTCTGGCTTGAGATAAAAGTTCTTGTCCGGATCCCGCAATGTGGGCAGGCTCTTGGGCAGGTCCAACTTTTTCTCGGTCAGGAAGTATTGATGCTCGACCACTCCCGCAGCGAGTGGCACTCCAGCCATGTCGCCGATGCGCTTCGCCCAAAGACCCGCGCAGTTGACCAGCACATCGCAACCTATCGTGCCATGGTCCGTCGCCACACCGATGACTCGACGTCCGTCCTTGAGAATCTCGCGAACGGTGACGCCTTCCTGGATTTTGACGCCATTTTTGCGAGCGGTCGCGGCGTAGGCGTGGGTAAGGGCGTATGGGTCGATATAGCCATCTGAAGGGATGAAGGCGGCACCGACGACACCTTCGGGGTCGATAAAGGGGAAAAGATCCTGGGCTTCCTTTGCGGAAAGCGAATGGCACTCGAAGTCAAAGCTCTTTGCCAAGGTCATCGAGCGGCGAATTTCGCTCCAGCGGGCATCTGAAGATGCCAGGCGCAGTGACCCCACCTTCTTCCAGTCGATGGCTTGCCCGGACTCTTCCCCAAGGCGGTCGTAAATGGCGACCGAATTCTGCATGAGTTTCGTCAGGTTCTTCTTGCCGCGGAGTTGGCCCACCAGTCCGGCGGCATGCCACGTGCAGCCGTTTGTGATCTGCGACTTTTCCAGGACAATCACGTCCCGTTCACCCCGTCGGGAGAGGTTGTAGGCCAACGAGCAGCCAATGGCTCCGCCTCCGATGATGACAATTCGATAGTGCTGATCAAACGAGTTCGACGTCATGTTGCCTCCGATAGGATTTGTCGGGTAGCCTTGGCGCTGGCTAATCAGCCGCGCGCCGAGAGGAGAGTTTTTGTCGCCACGCGCCGACAAGACGCTCAGCGACTATGGCGATGAATGCGATCGCAAGCCCCGCTACGATGCCTCGCCCGCCATCCGCTTTGGTCAGGGCTATGTAGGTTTCTTGGCCAAGGTCACGAGTTCCGACGAGAGCCGTGATTACGAGCATCGAAAGAGCCATCACAAAGGTTTGGCTCACGCCTAAAAGCATCTCCGGGACGGCCAGGGGGATTCGAACTCTCAGCAGAGTCTGAAGCGGAGTACATCCACTCATCAGTGCAGCTTCGACGAAGTGCTCGCGGACGTGCCGGATTCCGAAATCGGTGTAGCGGATGGCCGGCACGACGGCGAAGGCCACGATCGCAATCAGCGCCGAGAACTCGCCGACCCTGAATAGCATCACGACCGGAATGAGATATACGAAAGTCGGCAATGTCTGCAGCGTATCGCATATATATCCAAGAATACGATGAGCCTTACCATTGGTTGCGCCAAGAATACCAAGCGGAACGCCAATCGCTAAAGAGAGCGCCGTTCCGAGACCGCAGAGGTAAATCGTCATCATTGCGGGCTGTTGAAGACCTGCCATGAAGATCATCGACAGCATGACAGCAACCAACAGTGCAAGTCGTAGACCGTTGAGACGCCATGCAAGCACGCCAGCTAATATTGGCATCGCAAACCATGGCAGCTGAAGTAGGTATATTCGGACTGGAACCATCAAATTGAGAAGAACGAAATTCTTGATGGCATCAAGCGGACCTGAAAGGTTCAACGTCACCCAGCGAGCGAAGTCGTTGAGCGGCTGCCGAGCAGTAAAGATCCAATCCTGAGGGAATTGCGCCACCAACGGCCATATGAAGGCGATCGCGTAGCCGCCAACAACGATCGCAGCCACTGCGATCGCATGCCGATGGCGCGAAAAGAAACCCCTCCCATCATCGTGGCGGGTCTCTCGCGCTTTTGCCACGAACGATTGCGAGAAGCGGTCAAGGAGGATCGCCAGCGCGACGATAGCAAGGCCTGCCTCGAGTCCCCGCCCGATGTCTAGCCTATGGAGAGACGTCAGCACGTCATAGCCAAGCCCACCCGCACCGATCATCGATGCAATAATGACCATGTTCAGGGTCATCATGACGACCTGGTTTACGCCAATCATGATTGCGGGCAGCGCGGAAGGAACGAGGATTTTGAATAGCAGTTGCCTCTCGTTGCATCCGGCTATCGCCCCAAATTCACTTATCTCAGGTGCTACGCGCTGCAATCCGAGCTCAGTGTTCCTGATCATCGGCGGCATTGCATATATGATCGTGGCTGCAAGCGCGGCCGCCGGACCAAACCCAAGAAGCATCAATACAGGCACAAGGTAGGCGAAGACTGGCACGGTCTGCATAAGGTCCAGGACAGGGGACAGTCCCTTTGCGAACCAGCCGACACGGTAGGCGAGAAGCCCGAGTAGAAGGCCAAGCACGACAGCAATGAAGGCGCTGACAAGTACCGAGGACAGCGTCACCATGGACGACGCCCAGTTTCCTGTTATCGCAATGAAGGCCAGCCCGATGAAGGTCATCGCGGCAAGCTGGCGGCCTCCAACACGCGCTGCCAGCAAGAACAGGACCGCAGCGACGGCAAACCAGGGCAAAGGTTGCACGTCGGGTGTTCCATCGCCTGGCGTGAACCTAAAGCCGTCCGCGAGCACGCCTCGAACTGCATCGAGAACTCCATTGAGGACACCAGCAAGCGCACGCGTGGCATCCTTGATCGGCGGCAATCCCTGGATTTGGGGGCTGTCCTGTGTCAGCCAGCTCATTCCACCCTGCAGCCAATGCGAGAACGGAACCTCGTAGTCCTTAGGATAGGACTTGAGATTTTCCGGCAAAAAGAATGTCAGGGCGACGGCTATCGTCACGATGAAAGCGACTGGTAGTCGGAATACCTTGTCCATGGTGACGGAAGGCGCCGAATTGGAGACAAAGGACACTATTGAACCTCGCTCGGAAACTCTTTTCCCGTGAGGGACGCGATAACGTCTTCCCTGAGCAGCTTGCCAACAATCTTGCCATCGGCAGTAACACCGACCATACCTGTCGCCGCCAACACATCGCCGGCGATATCGGCCACAAGTGACCTTGCCTCTACGGTGCTGTCTGGAACGAATTCACCGATGACGGGCCGCGCCAGCGATCGAGCCCGCAACACGCTTGATCGGTCGCAATGTCGCGTAAACTCGGTCACGTAAGGGTGCCTGGAGTGAACCACGAGATCTTCTGGCGTTCCAACCTCGAGGATCTCTCCATTACGCATTATGGCGATCCGATCGGCCAAGCGAATTGCCTCATCGAAGTCATGCGTAACGAAAACAATCGTCTTCCTGAGCTCTTGGCGAAGACGTATGAATTCGTCCTGCAATTCGCGCCGCAAAAGCGGATCGAGGGCAGAGAACGGTTCGTCCATAAACAGTATCTGGGGGTCCGAAGACAGCGCGCGCGCAATTCCGACGCGCTGCTGCTGACCGCCGGATAGCTCACCCGGGAAGTTTCCTTCCCGGCCGGCCAGCCCGACGAGCTTTACCAATTCACGCGCCTTGGCTGTTCTCGTCTTCAGGTTGACGCCTCGCACCGCTAGCGGGAAGGCTACGTTGTCCAGGACGTTCAGATGTTGCAGCAGAGCGAAGTTCTGGAACACCATTCCCATCACTCTGCGACGGATTTCCGTAAGGTCGCGAGACGAGACACTCGTGATCTCGTTTCCCGCTATGGTGATGGAGCCGTCGCTTGGCTCGATGAGCCTTGTTAGACAACGCAGAAGGGTTGACTTCCCCGATCCGGAAAGACCCATGATGACGAAACACTCGCCCTCCTGAATCGATAAGTCTGCTGCTCTAAGCGCAACGATCTGACCAGAAGGCGGTTCGGCGCCGGGGACATATGGCGATCCGTAAACCTTCCACACGTTTTTGCACGTGATCATAGGGCCGGCCATGAGATGCTCCCGCCGTCAAAAGATGATGATAGGGCTGTTGCAGGATGGCGCGCGGCCCAAAGCGGCGCGCCATTCGCCTTACTTGATCCAGTTTTTCCAGACGGACTCGTTCTTTTTCAGCCAGTCCGCGACGACCGCATCTAGGTCCTCACCATCGACATCAACCCGCTTGATAAGTTCGCCCATCTGCTGATTGTCGATGTGGAACGCGCGAACGGCCTTGGCGGCACCAGGCCACTTCTTATCCATGCCGACCCAACCGGCCTTCCAGACAGGTCCGCCAGGCTTCGCGCAGGCATATGACTTGCTCTTGTAGCACTCGTCCGTGTAGGCGGGAAACTTGATCCACTCGCCCTTGTATTTGATAGGCACCCAATGGGGAGAGTAGACCCACAGGACGATCGGCTCCTGCTTGGCGTAAGCGGCATCCAGTTCACCGAAGAGAGCGGCGTCAGTTCCCGCATGAATCACTTCGAAATTCATCGGCAGATTCTGAATGCGCTCTTCATCGAAACCACCCCAAGTCACGGGGCCACCCAGATACCGACCTTTCGGAGCCGTTTCCGGTGTCGCGAACTGGTCGGCACATTTGTTCAGCGCCTGCCAGTCAGGCAAACCGGGGCATTTCTTGATCATATACTCGGGAACCCACCACTCCTCCTTTGCGACCATCCCGGTCTCGCCCATGTTGACGACCTTTCCGGTGGCAACCGCTGACTCCAGGGCCTCTCGACCCGTGGTGGCCCAGATTTCCATTGCGACGTCCAGATCGCCGGACTGCATGCCAGTCAGCTGAGCGAGGTAGTCAGCCTGAACATATTGAACGTTGTAGCCGGCCGCCTTCAGCACGCCGCCCATAATCTTTGTCGACAACAACTGGCCGGACCAATCGTTGAGGGTGAGCTTGATTGGATCGGGCGATTCAACCGCGTAGGCCGCGGTAGCTCCCAAGAGCCCGATGCCAAGCCCGGCAAGACGGAGAAATTTTGGAAAGTTCAACATTTGTGCCCCTTTCGGCTGTGAGGTTAACCGACGCTTCACGCGTTCTTTGGTGGGGGACAGTGAGGCCAATATCCACGAATGTCAACGTATTTTGTGGAATATATGAGGAATATGCGTTATGTTTTCGGAAAAGTGCCACCGAAACGGGCGTTCGCGGCCAATTTGAGCCCACCTGGCAACCTCACCGAATGGGAGGACACCAAGATTCTAATGAGAAAGTCCGAATTCTACCTAGAGGCCCATTGATCACGCATAAAATGTGGACATTCGTGGTAAAATGTGGGAATTGCTGGACCAGCGCACCCAATGGGCTTCCACCGACCTGAGCGGTACAGCCAACCCAGGGAGGTCTCTCGTGAACTCACATTTTTCGCAGTTGCTGACATCCACCGATGGCTGTCCTTGGGAGGTAAAAGGATCCGACGGCAGCAGTCCGATCCTGATCGTTTGCGAGCATGCGTCGAATCTCATTCCAGCAACTCTCGCTTCGCTAGGCGCGAGCGAGGAAACGCTGAGCAGTCACGCGGCATGGGATCCCGGCGCACTCAGCACAGCGGAAATGCTGGCTGAAAAGCTGGACGCCACATTGATCTACCAGCGTTTTTCGCGCCTGGTCTATGATTGCAATCGCCCGCCCAGCGCATCTTCGGCAATGCCGGAAATAAGCGAAGTTCATCGGATACCGGGCAACTCTTCACTCGATGCGCAAGCGCGCGCGATGCGGATCCGGGAAATCTATCGGCCTTTTCACGCAAGGATCGCCGACGAAATTGATCGCCGTGCGTCAGAGCAACGGCGCACTGTGCTTGTCACGATGCACAGTTTCACCCCCATCTACAATGGCCGGTATCGCCAAGTCCAACTCGGCATTCTGCATGATACAGATTCACGACTTGCAGATAGAATGCTACGAGCGATTACTTCAAACCCTGAATACTGGACCGGAAGGAACGAGCCTTACGGGCCACGGGACGGCGTCACCCACACGTTGCAATTGCACGGTATCGCCAACTGCCTTGAAAACGTGATGATCGAAATCCGAAACGACTTGATTTCGGATTCCGCTGGCCAGGAGAAGGCGGCGTCTTACCTCGCAGGGATCCTTCGAGCGACAGTTCAGCGTCTGCCAAGCGCGTGATGCAAACTTGTCGGCGAAGCCACATTTTCGGATATCTTGTGTGGTTTTGTGCGGAATATTCATCAGATTATGTTGACAATTGAGGAATTGCGCGCATAGCTACGCGCTGCGAGGTCTTCTTTGCTGGCTTTGCCGACCGCGCCTTGCGATTTCAACAGCGTCAGGATCAAAACTCCATGAGCAATGCGATGGAACTTTCACGGGTCAGGTGCCCAGCTGATCTGCAGAAGCTCTTGGGCGAACGGCCGTATCGGCATGTCAAAGTTGGGGTGTTCGACATCGACGGCGTAATGCGCGGCAAATACATGGCCCGGGAAAAGTTCGCTTCGGCGCTAGAAGGCGGCTTCGGATTTTGTGATGTCGTTCTCGGCTGGGACTCCAACGATCAGCTCTACGACAACACCAAGCTGACGGGCTGGCACACAGGCTATGGTGATGCGCAGGTCAGGCTGCTCCCCGACACGGCACGCGAGTTGCCCTTCGAGAACGACACTCTTTTCGTCCTTGGGGAGTTCAGCGGCGCCCTTCAGGACCTTTGCCCCCGTGGGGTCCTGAAACGTGTGCTGGAAAAGGCCGCAGGGCTCGGATTCAGCGCCAAGGCGGCATGCGAGTACGAATTCCTGGTCGTGCAAGAGACTGCGGCAACGATTGTTGAAAAAGGCTTTCGGGACCTCCAGCCCCTGGGAAATGGGAATTTCGGTTACTCCGTCATCCGAAATTCTACCAACACAACATTTTATCATGGTCTTCTCGACCTGTTTGAGGACATGCGCATTCCGCTTGAGGGCCTGCATGAAGAGACAGGACCAGGCGCTCTAGAGGCGGCAATCACTGTTGATGAAGCTCTGGCGGCGGCTGACAAGGGAGCGCTGTTCAAAACCTTCGCAAAGGTGTTTGCCCAGCGGAACGGGTTGTTTGCCAGCTTCATGGCGAAGTGGAACCAAAAATTGCCTGGCCAAGGGGGGCATGTTCACGTCTCTCTGACCGATCGTGACGGATCGAGCGTTTTTCACGACGGAACCAAGGAAAAGGGCATTAGCGAAACGATGCGCCACTTTGTCGGTGGCCTACAAAAACTCGCTCCTGTGCTTGCCGCCTTCGCGGCGCCGACCGTCAACTCGTATCGACGACTTGTTCCGGGTTACTGGGCTCCCACCTCCGCGACGTGGGGCATTGACAATCGCACGGTAGCCATTCGCGCCATCACCGGAACGGCCAAATCCCAGCGCGTTGAATTTCGTATCCCGGGCGCGGACACAAACCCCTATCTGACCCTGGCCGCCGCGATCGGTGCCGGGATTTGGGGGATCGAACACAAGATCGTCCCCGAACCGCCGCTCACAGGGAATGCATATACGGTAGAGGCGCCGGCACATTTGCGGTTGCCCAGAACCTTGACGGAAGCCGCGAGGCTGCTGCGGAACTCCCAGGAGGCGCATGAGATATTCGGCTCGACCTTCGTCGAGCACTTCGCGGCAACGCGCGAATGGGAAGAGCGCGAGTGCCTGCGCCATGTTTCTGACTGGGAACTCACAAGATACTTCGAAATAATCTGAGGCATCACGATGATCGGTATGCAGCGAACAGTGTCTCCTATCGACGGCAGCGTTGTGGTGGAGCGGCCCCTCGCCTCGCCTCAAGAGATCGACAACATGCTCGACCAGGCCGTTTCCGCTCAGAAGGCATGGTCAAAGACAAGACTTCAGGAGCGTGCTGCGATTTGCGAGAAATTCGCGGAGCATCTTGGCCATCACCAGTTGGACCTCGCCGCGGCGATTACCCAACAAATCGGCAGGCCCATTTCCCAAACGCCGGGCGAGGTAAAAGGCTGCATCGATCGTGCCAGGACAATGATTGCCCTGGCCTCGAGCGCCCTGGCCGACATTGAACCCGAGCCCATTGACGGATTTAGACGATTTATCCGCCGCACCCCAATGGGCGTCGTCTACGTAATCGCGCCTTGGAACTACCCGTTGCTGACTGCGGTAAACACCGTTGTCCCGGCAATCCTCGCGGGCAACAGTGTCGTTCTCAAACCCGCTCCCCAAACTCCTCTTAGTGGCGAACATTTCCTTCACGCTTTCGAAGCCGCCGGGTTGCCGAAGGGCGTACTACAGGTCGTGGTGGCGTCCAACAGCGATGCAGAACGGATCGTTGCCGACCGGAGAGTGAACCATGTCGCCTTCACCGGGTCAGTCCGGACTGGGCGTCTCGTGCAAAGGGCGGCTTCGGACCGATTCATCAGCGTCGGGCTCGAGTTGGGGGGGAAGGATCCAGCCTACGTTCGGCCGGATGCCGACATATCGTTCTCCGCCGGGAATATTATTGATGGAGCCTTTTTCAACAGCGGCCAATCCTGCTGCGCCGTCGAACGAATCTACGTTCACACCGACGTCTATGACGAATTCGTCGAGCAAGCGGTAAAATTGACGTGCGATTACCATTTGGGCAATCCGCTCGAACCCAGTACCAACCTCGGGCCGGTGGTGACCAAAACTGCGGCGGCGTTTATTCGTGGTCAAGTGGAGGAAGCGCTGGCAGGCGGGGCTCGCAGCCTGGCACCCGTTTCGGCATACGAGCTAGCGCGGCCAGACGGAACCTATGTCTCGCCGCGTCTGCTGGTCGACGTCGACCACAGGATGCGGGTCATGACAGAAGAAACATTTGGGCCAGTGGTGGGCATCATGCGCGTTAGTTCCGATCAAGAGGCTATCGCACTCATGAATGACAGTCAGTACGGCCTTACCGCCTCGCTATGGACCAGGGATCTGGCGGCAGCCGAAACGTTGGCCGCGGATATCGAAACTGGGACAGTCTTCCTAAATCGCTGTGACTATCTCGATCCCTCGCTCGCTTGGACCGGGGTGAAGGATAGCGGACGAGGCGCGAGCTTGAGCGTCCTCGGTTATGAGCATCTGACTCAACCCAAATCGTTTCACTTCCGCTTGCCGGGCTGAGTCCATATCGCCCCCCGCCGTCGAGCGAGGCGGCCAAGCGGAAGTCTTAGCTCTGACGAACACGGAAAATGCCGTGTCCCAGATTGCCGCTCGCCTTGTCTCAGAGGACGTTTCCATAGCGGCAGCAATCGCCAAGCGCTCGATAGGCAGAAGCGTCAAATCGAACTTCCGAAAACATCGTGAGCATGGATGTCCTGAGGCACAGGGCTCCATTCTGACGAATAAAGACGCCGGGGCTGCGCGGGTAAGCGCTATTGGGTCGTGTCCCATCAGGTGGTGTAGCTGAGGGTTATAAAGCCGCTCGCGAGCGCGCCGTTAGTAGCGCTGTAGCGAGTGAGCGGCCTTTCGGTGGTCATCGGCGCTTTCCGGTAGGGTTTGGTTGTTGACGCCAACCCATTTCGGAAGGACCACCGATGACCGACGACATGATGAACCTGCGCACGCTCGTGGAGAAGACCCCGGATGCGGATCTGCTGCGCGAGATGATCGGCTTTGCCGCCGAGCGGCTGATGGAGCTGGAGGTGGGCGCGGCCACCGGTGCCGGCTATGGCGAGAAGAGCGCGTTGCGGACCGCTCAACGCAACGGCTACCGCGAGCGGGATTGGGAGACGCGAGCGGGCACCGTCGAACTGCGCATTCCCAAGCTCAGGAAGGGATCCTACTTCCCGGGCTTCCTCGAACCGCGCCGGATGGCCGAGAAGGCGCTCACCGCCGTCATCCAGGAAGCCTATGTGCAGGGCATCTCGACGCGTTCGGTCGACGACCTGGTCAAGGCGATGGGCATGAGCGGCATCTCCAAGAGCCAGGTCTCGCGGCTGTGCGAGGAGATCGACGGCAAGGTGAAAGCCTTCCTCGATCGGCCGATCGAGGGCGATTGGCCATACTTGTGGATCGACGCCACTTACCTGAAGGTGCGTCGCGGTGGGCGCATCGTATCGGTCGCTGTCATCATCGCCGTCGGCGTCAACGCGGACGGCCGGCGCGAGGTCCTGGGCATGGAGATCGGCGCCTCGGAGGCCGAGCCGATCTGGACCGAGTTCCTGCGCAAGCTGACACGCCGCGGTCTGCGCGGCGTCAAGCTCGTCGTCTCAGACGCACATGAAGGCCTCAAGGCGGCCGTCACCAAGGTGCTGTGCGCCACGTGGCAGAGGTGCCGCGTCCACTTCATGAGGAACGTGCTGGCACATGCCGGCAAGAGCGGCCGCAGGGTCGTCTCGGCCTTCATCGCCACCGCCTTCGCCCAGGAAACGCCCGAGGCCGCGAGCACCCAATGGCGCGCCGTGGCTGATCAGATCCGGCCCAAGGTCCCGAAGCTGGCGACAATCATGGATGACGCCGAGCCCGACGTGCTGGCCTATATGACCTTCCCGAAGGAACATCGCGCCAAGCTCCACTCGACGAATCCGATCGAGCGTCTCAACGGCGAGATCAAGCGACGCACCGAGGTCGTCGGAATCTTCCCGAACGACGATGCGATCGTGCGCCTCGTCGGGGCGCTACTACTCGAACAGAATGATGAGTGGGCCGTCCAGCGAGCCCGCTATATGACCCTTGAGACGATCAGCCAGATGAGTGATGATCCCCTGATCAGCCTGCCAGCCGTGGCACGCTGATCAGCCCGGCCCATGCCGGAGAGCTCGGCGACCAATGCCGCCAGCTACACCACATCCCGGGACATCATCCGCTATTGCGGCGGATGTGAGTTCGTCGACGAGGTCGAGACGATAGCGACCCGGGCACGGGAGCGCCTCGGTTGAGGAAAAAGTCAGGACGGACGTGAAGCATCTTTGCGATGGCTTTCCTATCCACCAACAAACCTTGATCTCAAACTGCAAACCAAGCATTGCGGTCTAATCGCGGCCATTGCTAACGGCTTCGAACGGCCATAACCGTTCCAAAGTCTCGGGGCCAAGCTCGAGAGAGAGATGCGCTAGCCTCGTGCTCGGAACGTGCAATCCCAAGTCGCCGAAAATGTGGGGTTGGCATCTTGAAATGCCACAAAAAACCATGAAGTATGTGTGGAATCTACGAGCCGACCCAGAAAAGAGGGCAAGACTGCATGTCGCTTAAGAGACAGACTGACATTTTGCATGCGGTAAAGGAAGTCGGCTCATATAGCATCACCGATTTGGCTGAGAAGCTTCGTGTATCAACCGAAACGATTCGCCGAAACATCAAACCAATGATCGAGAACGGCGCGCTCATTCGGTTCCATGGCGGCATCATGGATCCGGATCATGTAGAGGAGCCACCGTTCCAGCGTCGCATGCAAGTCAACAAGGAAGCAAAGAGAACCGTTGCTGCCATGATCGCTCGGTTGGTCAAGGATGGCGATAGTTTGATACTCGACAACGGAACGACCACCACCTACGTTGCGGAAGCTCTAGCTCACCGTCACTCCAACCTCACGATCGTTACGAACTCGGCGGAAATTGTTTGCCGCCTGGCTTCTCGCGGCGGCAACCGGGTTTTCATGACTGGAGGTGAGATCAGCGGCGACGCTGCTGCCGCCTTTGGTCCTTCGTCGATCGACTTCGTGCAGCAATTCGAAGTGAAGTATGCGTTCATCTCCACTGGCGGAATCAATGACCGCGGAGAGCTGGTGGATTTCCATCTTTTCGAAGCCGAGTTCAGCCGCGCCGCCATGAAGCAGGCCCAGGAGACTTGGGTTATCGTTGACGCCAGCAAATTCGGGCGGGGTGCGCCTGTAAAGGTATGCGAGCTCTCGGCGATCGATGCGATCGTCTGTGACGAGCCTCCGCCAGACCATTTTCAGCGAAAATGCGATGATGCCGAGGTTCGCGTTTTCACCGCGTCGGAAAGCCTGGATGAGTTGACGGCTTAGATATTCGGACCCCGATCATCGGTGGCCTGCGCTGAACAGCCACCACGGAACTCGGTTGGTGGTGGCTGTTCAATGGGCGAACAGCTAACGCTTGATTCGCTCCATTTTCGGATCCAGCAGGGGCTCCAAGCTTGCGTGGCACGGCACGCGCTCGCCTGCCACATCGAGCTCGTATGATCCCTGAAGGATATAATCCTCGTCGAGGCCGCTCTGAGGCTGCCTGACATACCCCAACCCGATTGGCTTACCAATCGAATGGCCGAAGCCACCGCTGCTTAGCCAGCCTACGCGTTCGCCGTCGCGATAGATGGTTTCCCGCCCCAGCAGTATCACTGAGGGGTCATCAACGGTGAAGGTCGTCAAGATCCGTCTGAGCTTCCCGCCACGCTGCCTTTCCAAGGCCTCCCGTCCAAGGAACGGCGTGTTCTTCTTGAATTTGACAGCCCAGCCAAGCCCAGCTTCCAGAGGCGTGTAGTCAGGTCCAATATCTGATCCCCAAGCACGATAGCCTTTCTCCAACCGCAAGCTTTCAATTGCGCGGTATCCGCCGTTCTTGATGCCGAACTCTTCGCCGGCCGCCATCATCGCTTCATAGACCGTCGCTGCGAACTCGGTCGGGAAATGGAACTCCCATCCGAGCTCCCCAACGTATGTGACGCGCAGCGCCATCAACGGGGCGCCAGCGACATGAATCGTGCGCACCTTGCCAAACGGAAAACCTTCGTGAGAAACGTCGTCGTCGGTCAACTTTTCGATGACCTTACGAGCGTACGGGCCCATCAGGCTGAGTACAGCGTAGCCCGAGGTAACGTCTATCAAAGTGGCATCCAGCCCCTTGGGAATATGCCGCTTTATCCAATCGAAATCATGCGTGGCAAAGCCCGTTCCCGTCACGATGTAGAATTGGTTTTCGGCGATTCTGCCTATTGTCAGATCGCATTCGATCCCACCCCGACTGTTCAGCATCTGGGTGTAGATGAGGCTGCCGACCGGCTTTGCGACGTCGTTCGCGCAAATCCAGGATAGCGCCTGTTCCGAGTCCTTGCCCACCATAAGGAACTTGGAGAACGATGATTGATCAAACAGGGTCACCGCTTCGCGAGTGGCATGGTGCTCGCGCGCTACCGCTGCGAACCAGTTGGGGCGCTGGAAGGTATGCTGGTCCATCGCCTCCTCGCCGTCAGCTGCATACCAGTTCGGTCGTTCCCAGCCGAGTTTCTCGCCGAAGCAGGCCCCTTGCGCCTTGAGCCGGTCGTATAGGGGCGAGCGGCGCGCCGGACGTCCGCTCCTATGTTCCTCGTTGGGCCAAGCTATCGTGTAATGCTTCCCATAGGCTTCCAGCGTGCGCTTTCGGACCCAACTCACGTCCTGAGCGTTCCGACCGAAGCGACGAATGTCGACTGGCCACAGATCATACGGCGGCTCGCCGCCCGCGATCCATTCGGCAAGAACCTTGCCGGCGCCACCGCCGGAAGCAATGCCAAAGGCGTTGAAACCAGCACCGACGAAAAACCCGTCAACTTCCGGAGCTTCGCCCAGGATAAAATTGCCGTCGGGGGTAAAGCTCTCGGGGCCATTGATTAGCTGCTTCACCCCGGCAGTCTGCAGTGCGGGAACACGTCCTAGCGCCAGTTCCATGAGTTGTTCGAAATGACCGAAATTCGACTCCAGCAATTGGAATTCGAAATTTCGCGGCACGCCGTCGATCGCCCACGCTATCGGATTCGGTTCGTAGCCTCCCATGACCAGGCCGCCTACCTCCTCTTTATAGTAGGTCAGCCGATCCGGGTCGCGCAGCGTTGGCAGATTCGATGTGACACCCTTAATCGACTCCGTGACCATGTATTGGTGCTCGACCGAAACCAGCGGGACATTCACGCCGGCGAGTTTTCCGACTGCTCGCGCCCACTGGCCGGCGCAATTGACCACGTACTCGCAATCAATGCGGCCGCGGCTGGTAACAACGGCCTTGACGCGACCGTCTTCGACGATGACCTCAGAGACCTCGGTGTCTTCGAAAATACGCGCGCCGTGGGTGCGGGCACCCTTTGCCAGGGACTGAGTGATATCTGAGGGGCTAGCTTGACCATCGGTCGGCAGAAACGCTGCCCCGACAACATCCGAGATATCCATCAAGGGCCAAAGCTCTTGTGCCTCCTTTGGCGTCAACAGGTGCATTTCCAGACCGAACGACCGCGCGGTGGTTGCCTGCCGCTTGACTTCGGTCCAGCGCTCATCGTTGCACGCGAGGCGCAGGCCTCCGTTCATCTTCCAGCCTGTCGCCAGACCAGTTTCCTGCTCCAGGGTCTTGTACAGCTTCACCGATTCGCCAAGGAGCTGCGTGATGTTGGCGCTTGAGCGAAGCTGGCCGACCAGGCCTGCAGCATGCCAGGTGCTGCCTGACGTCAACTTGTGACGTTCAATGAGCACCACATCACTCCACCCCAGCTTGGCCAGGTGATAGGCGGTCGAAGTACCGATAATCCCACCACCGATAATGACCGCTCGAGCATGGGTCGGGAAGTTCGACATCATGTTTCCCCTTTCTAACGGATTGTCCAACCTAGGACTCCTCCCATGGTCGTGCCGTTTTGCACGAGCAAAGTCAACAATTATCCACATTTTTTGTGAGACATTTGTGCGATTCCGTGGTTTATCTGCCATCTGGTCGCTTGAGAGAGGTGCCAACCAGTGGAAAATTCGCAGCACGCCGCCGTCACCGAGATCATCGCTTTCGCCGCCGAATTGGCCGACGAGGCGAGGAAGCATTCCAGTGCGTACTTCCGAAATGTCATGGAGTTCGAGCGAAAGGCCGACGAGAGCCCCGTGACAATCGCAGACAAGGCGATCGAGGGCGCAATGCGAGCGCTTATCGAGGAGAGATACCCCGATCATGGAATTTTCGGCGAAGAGACTGGTTTCACCGCTGGCGATGGCGGCTTGTGGGTTCTCGACCCTATCGATGGCACCAAGAGCTTCCTTACGGGGATGCCGCTCTACGGAACATTGATCGCATATTTGGAGTCCAGCGCCCCTCTGGTCGGCGTCATCGAAATGCCAGCCCTGGCTGAGCGCTGGATCGGCTCACCAAGTGGAACCACGTTCAATGGGAGGGTTTCCCGCACAAGCACGTGCCGAAGCGTAGCCGAGGCCCGCGTATACACCTCGTCTCCCGACTTCTTTCCATCTCCGGACGATTGGCAGCGCTTTGACCGACTAAGTCGAATGGCGGCGCTGAGACGATTTGGGGGCGATTGCTACCAATATGCGCTGCTGGCGTCCGGGTATTGCGATCTCGTTATAGAAGCGTCTCTTCTGCCCTACGATTTCCTCGCCCTCGTGCCTGTGGTGGAGAATGCCGGCGGGGTGATCACTGACTGGGGCGGAAGCCCCCTGACTGTAAATTCCGGAGAGCACGTGATCGCCGCCGCAACTCCTTGGCTCCATGAGCAAGCGCTTCGTCTTCTCGGATAGCGGGCTCCAGTAAATAACGACCATGCCAACAGATTCCACTTTTTTTGTGGTTATTTGTTGACATTCGAGGGATCGAGCGAGCAAGATAGATAGCAGTGCAACAGGGCGACACGCCCAACTCATCAAGAACCGGAAAAGGGGAACCGATGGCCGCCGTAACAGCCTTGCGCGGGAATTGGAACTATCCGACAGCGATCCGCTTCGGCGCAGGACGAATTGTCGAGTTGGCCGACGCCTGCCGATCTCTCGGCATGAGCAATCCTCTTTTCGTGACGGATGCGGGATTGGTCGGACTGCCGGTGGTGGTTGAGACCCTTGCCTTGCTGCGGTCATCGAACTTGGAGCACGGGGTATTCTCCGACATCCAGGCAAACCCCGTAGGCGCGAACGTTCGTGCGGGCGTCGAGGCGTACCATGCGGGTGCCCATGACGGCGTAGTGGCTTTCGGCGGCGGAAGCGGTCTCGATGCCGCAAAAGCGATTGCCCTGATGGTTGGACAGAAGCGCCCTCTTTTCGATTTCGAGGATCGCGACGACTGGTACACTCGGGTCGATGTTGCTGGGATGGCGCCGGTTGTGGCCGTACCGACCACGTCGGGGACAGGATCCGAAGTCGGTCGCGCCTCCGTGATTACTGACGAACGCGACCATACAAAAAAGATCATCTTCCATCCGCGCATGATGCCGGCGATCGTCATAGCAGACCCTGCGCTAACGGTTGACCTTCCCGCCAGGATCACGGCGGCGGTTGGGATGGACGCGCTTTCTCATAGCCTCGAGGCCTACTGCAGTCCCTTCTTCCATCCGATGGCTCAAGGAATCGCGCTGGAGTCGATTAGGATTGTAAAGGATTGGCTGCCGACGGCCGTTCAAAGCGGAGAAGACATCGAAGCTCGATCCCAAATGATGGTGGCGTCTAGCATGGGCGCCACTGCATTTCAGAAGGGCTTGGGCGCGATGCATTCTCTGTCCCACCCTTGTGGCGCCCTCCTCAACAGCCATCACGGACTAACGATCGCGATCGTCATGCCCTATGTGCTGCGATTCAATCAGCCTGCGATCGATGAGCGCATGTCCGCGCTTGCCAGATATCTAGACCTTCCGAATCCTTCCTTTGACGCAGTTCTCAAATGGATCCTAGATTTGAGAAAGGAGATCGGAATTCCCCATACGCTTGATGCCGTCGGCGTGAAGGAGGAGCAAGTCGACGAGCTTGCAAGGATGGCAGAAAAGGACCCCTCGTGCGGAGGCAATCCCGTCTCGGTCAATGCTGAGAAGTTGGGCAATCTCTATCGAGACGCGCTAGCAGGCCGACTTTAGAAACCGCAGCGAAACGAACCTCCAAGACGCATTGTCAACCTACGCCCGGCGACACGTCCGCGACGGTATCCATGACCCTTGAACCGTAGCTATCCCGAACGCGATGTAAGATCGCCGCCCGCTCGAACAGCCGTAGGGAGGATTCCGTATTGGAGCTTGTAAGCGCGGGTAAAATGAGAGGGTGTGGTAAAGCCGCATTTCCTTGCGACCACATTCACGGGTTCGTTCGAGTTTACCAACAAGGCATCCGCATGTTGAAGGCGCAGCGACTGGAAGAAGCGGAAGGGTGACGTTCCCATATACGCCTGAAAAAGGCGCTCAAGTTGTCGTCGCGAAAGATTAATCCGCTCGCATATCGCGCCAACGTCAAGGTGCGATGACTTGACGTTTGCCATGATGCAAAGCGCCTCCCAAAGCTTCGGAACTTTACGAAGGTCTTTTCCGTGGATGGAGATGCGTTGGCGCTCACCGAGTGGCCTGGCCCGTTCGACCAGCGCTAGCCTGCAGACTTGGGCTGCGATTTCCTCGCCATGGTGGCTCATTATGAGATGAACCATCAGATCCATCGCCGCGGCACCGCCAGGACAGGTGAAAGTGCCGCGGTCTGCGGTGAAGAGGTCGGTGGTGGCATCTATGTCTGCGCCGAACTCATTCTCAAACTCGCCCACCCTCTCCCAATGTAGGGCACCCCTACGAAGGAGCCCCGCTCGCGCTATTTCGAATACACCGCAGCCGATTCCGAAGATTTCAGCGGCTGCGTCTTTCGCTGAAACAAGTGACTTGGATATGGCGCTCGACTGAGCGCTCGTCGTCCCCTTGGACAGAACGAAGAGACAATCCATTCGGCGGAGCTCTTCAAGCCGCTCACACAGTAGCCAGTTCGCCGAGACCTCCACGCCGCAGGTGCTAACAAGTTGGCGACCCCCGAGACTGATCACTTCCCATGAATAGGCAGCTTGACCAGTCGCTTGGTTGACAAGGCGAAGGGCATCGACGGTGTAAGCAAAGGAATGCAGGTCAAAATCGCCACCCAGAAGGAGGGCTACCCTGCGACCCAGAACTGTCGGTGATCCTCCGGTTGAAGCGCTTGCGTTCATGCCAGCTCGATCTTTGTACTGCTCTGCGGCTATTGCCACAATTTCCCACGATTTACCACTTAAAATCACACTATATGAGGAAAGATGAGGAAGACTCATCGTTCAACGGCCACCCGAAGCCATGGCGGATGCCTTGCGCCTGTCTGCCGAATGAGCACAGGCCCGAGAAACGATCGAACGCACACGGCGAGAACGGAGGGCCGCCACATGCGACACGTTCCGGAAATTGAAATCGCCAAGTGCGCGAAACACGCAACCCGATTGGCGCGGCCGACCGCATCCTCGCCATTAGTTCCACGGTCGACTGCTGCAGGCGCTTCCAAAGCTGCAGATAGCGTCGCGAGGCAGCGCTGAGTGAACAGCCGAGCGCTTGCATATGAGGCACATAAGGATGGAGACATTGGGATGCCTCACGCAAATGACTAAGCGCAATTCTGAATTGCAGTGGTTTCTGGCAGCAGCTGAAGCCGCATACGCTCATCTGGTGACGGAACCGACAGCGCGAGATGCGATCGGGATCATTTTCGACGCGCTGCAAACGCCGGCAGCGGTCTACAATCCGTCCGGCAGCAGCTTGCCGACATGCGAATTTCTAGACGCGGCCCTGGCGCAGGCTTCCACCCTTCCTACGACTGCAGTTCTCGCTAGGCGCTTTCGCAACCTCGAACCGCAACTGAATTGGCGATGCCGAACGCACGGTAACGAGTCTGCAAGCGCCAACTTTGCCCAAAACCACGCGGAAGCCTTGATCTGCGGGCCGGGAGGGGCTGAGGACCGATCGGACGTTTGCCTTGGGATGTCCGTCTTGGCTCCGAACGTGCGCTACCCCGATCATCAGCAGGCCCCTGAAGGAGTCTACCTATTTCTGTCAACAGGAGAATTCCGGCATGGTGACAGTGGCTGGTTTACACCAGGCGTGGGCGGGACTGCTTACAATCCACCCAACACTACCCACGCTATGCAGTCGGGTGATCAACCTTTGCTAGTATTGTGGGCGCTAAACATGCGGCCCTGAGCTGATCCGCCGTGCGTCTTACCCAGTATCTTCTCGTCGAGGATTTGTGGATGCCGGACACAGGGAATTGGTTAGCCAGATCTCGTCACGAGTCCAGCATCGGGCCCGGCGACATGTCATTGGGCTATCCGAGAGAATTGCGGCTGTATTTGGCGGGATCGACGCGACTTCGCATCCGGAGCGACGCGCGAGCTTGATCGCCAGGCATGGCAGCGAGCTTGCCCTCGATCTCCTCAAGCACCGTCGAATCCTTGAGGAGCAGGACTTTACGCACCAGCCGCGAAGGGCGCCGCGGATTGGCAGGTCTTTGGGCTTCGCGATAACCGGATTTCAGGTTATCGCCAAGCCCATCTTCTCCACTCCTCGCGTCCACCTATGTTGATGCGTTCTCAAGCCACGCCAGCCGCTCAAGAAGCTTCATCTCCTCTGGGAGAACCAGTTCAAGGCCGCCTTCTCTCTTTGCACGGCCGCCGAGATAGATCAGCTCGAATTCCTCGAGTTCGTCGTTGTCCCGCAGCCTCGATACGAGCCTCCGGATCAGCTTCACGTCGTCGGGTCCGATGGCCGATTGCGCCTGCGGGCCTTGCGCCTTCGTGGCGAAGGACCGACCTTCCCGAAGGGCATCTATGTCGATCTCCGGGTCCTTCCGAAGGGCCTCGCACATGATATCGAGTTGCCGTTTCGCCTCCCGCGCTTGAAGGAGACAAGATACTCAATCACACGTCCGGCTCATTGGCGGAACTGTAGGCGTTTATCGGAAGCATTCCTTCGCAGATGACCTGCGGACCGCACTGGACCTGCGGTGGCACGTCTCGAAGATCTCGAAAGCGCTGGTCAACGAGACAAAGCAGAAGGGTTCAAACGCGAGAGACTTCTCACGGCCGTGCATTGAGAACCCACAAGGCCAGGAGAGGCTGATCCCCGGACCGCATTGCGTGTACAATGTTGGACGGGTTGTACGGTGTCGCGCCTAGACCTGGCGTAAACCAAGCAGTGTCGCCGTGCAGAAATTCTCCCTCAGACAGGAAGAGATAGACTTCTTCAGGCTGATGCCGATGGTTGGGATACCGAACATGCGGCGCCAACAGGGATACCCCGACCCAAACATCCGATCGCTCCTCGAGCCCTCCTGGCCCGCAAATCAATGCGTTGGCGTGGTTCTCAGGAAAATTGTCGCTTGCGGAAGAGTCATTGTTAGTCCGACGCCGCCATCGCAGTTGTGGCTCAACATCCCGAAAGCACTTGCAGAGCGTCCGCAGAGTTGTGGCCGATTCAGCGTACGACAGCGCCTCTTCCAGAAATTGGCATGTCGGCAGGCGGTCGCCCGGGCCATCCCGGAGCGGCGCTGGCGTCTGCAAGGCGCGAAAGATCGTGCTAATCGCTTCGCGAGCCTTCGGCAGCGTCACCAGGTGGGCGTATGACGCATCGGCAGCATCCAGAAATCGTTGCAATTCGGCCGTGCGCTTAGCCATGGCATCCACCTACCATTGGATACTATATCACTGTGCCTGAAGCTGAAACGCGTGACTGTTCAAAAAGCGACGCCTGCCAAAGTTCGCCGAAAGGGCCGTAGCAAGCGATCGCAGAATGAATGCCAGCGCACCGAGGCAAGGCCAGCAAAATCCGCGTCAGCGGTAGATTGGAAACAGCGCGCACAACCTCCTTACCTCTGCAAGGACATCCCGCTCGATAGAGGCATCGCCTTCCGGGCCCTTCGCGGCAAGGGCATCGACAACTTTCAGGATCAGTTCGCCGACGCGGCGAAACTCGGCTTCGGCAAATCCCCTCGTGGTACCGGCCGCGGTTCCCAAGCGGACACCCGATGTCACCGCAGGCTTTTCGGGGTCAAACGGGATGGCGTTCTTGTTGCATGTCAATCCGGCGCGTTCCAGCGCCTGCTCGGCATCCCGTCCCTTAACGCCCTTTGGCCGCAGATCGACCAGAACCATATGGCAATCAGTTCCTCCGGAGACAATGGCAAGTCCGCCGTCGATCAAGGTTTGGCTTAGCGCCTTGGCGTTCTTGATCACTTGGCCTGCATAGTCCTCGAACTCAGGCCTCAGGGCCTCCCCGAAGGCGACCGCCTTGGCGGCAATGACGTGCATCAGCGGCCCGCCCTGGTTGCCCGGAAAAACGGCTGAATTCAGCTTTTTCGCCAGCGCCTCGTCATTGGTCAGGATCATGCCGCCCCGCGGCCCCCGCAACGTCTTGTGCGTCGTGGTCGTGACCACATGGGCGTGCCTTAAAGGATCCGGATAATGGCCGGTGGCGACGAGACCCGCGTAGTGGGCCATGTCCACCATCAGGTAGGCTCCGACAAGATCCGCGATTTCGCGAAACGCAGCGAAATCAATCACACGTGGATAGGCCGATGCCCCGGCGAGGATGAGCTTGGGCCGGGTCTCGAGGGCGAGTGCGCGCACCGCATCGTAGTCGATCAGCTGATCGCTTTCTCGAACCTCGTAGCTCACCACATCAAACCACTTGCCTGACATGGTAACTGGCGATCCGTGTGTCAGATGGCCGCCATGGGCGAGAGACATGCCCATGATTCGGTCGCCGGGCTGGAGAAGCGCCAGGAAAACCGCCTGATTGGCCTGGGCACCGGAGTGGGGTTGGACGTTGGCGAACTTGGCGCCGAAGAGTTGCCTGGCCCGGTCGATCGCCAATGTTTCGACTTCATCGACGAATTCGCACCCGCCATAGTAGCGGCGCCCTGGATAGCCTTCCGCATACTTGTTGGTCAGGACCGAGCCCTGCGCGGCAAGCACATCGCTTGACACGATGTTTTCTGAAGCGATCAGTTCAATCTGGTTTTGCTGACGGTCGAGCTCGCGGGCGATAGCCGCTGCTATCGCAGAGTCCTTCAGCGCTCGGGCAGTGGTCTGATTAGTCGTGCACATCGGTTAGATTCCCAGTGAAATTTCTTGGGTGATTGCCGCTAGGATGACATCGCGAGGATCTAAGCGGGCTGGGCTCCACGAGGCGCAGCTCCGCGCTTCACGAGCCATGACCTGGCCTAGTTATGGGATACGAGGCTTGGCAATCCTCTTATCGCCAAGTGCGTCCTGATCCCCTCGGCTGCGAGCGATTTCCAAGTGGATGCCTCGTCGAGATTGGCCAAAAGCGCGAGTTGCCGAACTGTAAGATCGTCGCCGCGATCGAGGGCTAACCCAGCCGAGGCATCCTGCGTTTCGTGACTACCTTCGCCGGTGAAGGGCGACCAGCGAATTTCAGGACATTGCATAGCCATTCTGACACCTTTGGCTGAGGGCGTTGCGGGACAGAGCTTAAGTGTCCCGCGGCCCCGATTACGAGCGCGGACGCGTCTTTTCCGGGTCAAAATGGGCGAACCTTACGATCTTTGCTGGCAGACGCTTGGCGTGACCGTCCAACTTGCCGATCTCTACCTCGGTGCCGATGGCCGAGTTCAGCGCATCGACACGTGCCAGCGCGATGTTCTTTCCGAGGACGGGCGAACGCGTTCCGCTGGTTACAACGCCTACCTGGGCACGGCCGATATGAACGCAGTCGCCGTGGCCAACGGCATCGTTGGAGTCTATCTCGAGACCAACCAGCTTATGACGAGGATGCTCCTTGCGCTGCAGCAGCGCCTCCCGGCCAATGAAATCGTCTGTCTTTGACTTGAGCGGAACAGTGAAGGCAATCCCGGCTTCGAACGGGTCCGTCTCCGAGTTGAATTCATAGTTTGCGAAGATGAGACCCGACTCGATGCGAAGGATGTCGAGCGCCTCCAAACCCATCGGCTTGAGGCCATGCTTCTGGCCGGCCTCCCAGACCGCATCGAACACCGCGACGGCGTCGCGTGGGTGGCAGAACACCTCATAGCCGAGTTCACCAGTATAGCCGGTACGCGACACGACCACGGGAATACCGTCGAAACCGCCGATCCTGCCCACGCAGAAGCGGAACCACTCCAACTCGCCGAGCGCCGTCTGGCCTGGCGCTGTCCAGATGATTTCCTTCAGCAATTCACGGCTGTTGGGGCCTTGCACGGCAATGTTGTGCATCTGGTCGGTCGAGTTGCGAACCCAAACCTCGTAGCCCATCTTTTCGGCCTGCTCGCGCAGCCAGATTCCGCTGTAGTCATCGCCACAAATCCAGCGGAAATTGTTCTGGCCGAGGCGGAAGACAGTGCCGTCATCGATCATCCCGCCGTTCGGGTAGCACATAGCCGTGTAGACCACGTGCCCCGTGCCAAGTTTGCGGATATCGCGCGTCATACAGTACTGCAACAGCGCTTCCGCGTCGGGTCCGGTTATCTCGTACTTCCGCAGTGCGGAAAGGTCGATGACCGCGCATTTCTCGCGGCAAGCCCAGTATTCCGAGATCGGGCCTTCATTGTTGAAGCGGGAGGGTAGCCAGTAACCGCGATATTCGGCGTAGTGGCGTGTCAATGCGGAAAAACGTTCGTGGAAGGCGGTGTCTTGGGTCATTTGAGGGTCAGCGTCCGGTGTCATCCGAAATGCGATTGCTTTGGAGAATTTGTTTTCGGCCGCAAAAGTCCGAACGAGCATGTCGGTCGGATTCCAGCCGTTGCCTGAATCGATGTCGTCGGGGCAAGACGAACTCACGCACACAAGATCGGTCAGGGCGCGCATCAGGACATAGTCGCCAGGCCGAGACCAAGCCTCATCGGAGATGATCTGGTCATGGGCGTCCATTCGTGAATTGTAGAAGAAATTCAGGGCTTCCCAGCCCCTGCGCTTGCCCACGCCGTAAGGACTGAGCGCATGGTTAAAGTTGTCAGTGCAATTCGCGTGCCCCGGATAGCCCATGTCGTCGTATTGGCGCGAGTTGCAGGCGGTGGCGAAGGCATCGTGCCGACCGACCGTGTCCTGGATGACCTCGACCAATGGCTCGAAATCGAAGGCGAACGCTTTGGAGGGCAGTCCCGGTATTGGCAGGGCACGGCCGGTCAACGTCCGTGTGACGGTCGCGTCCAAGGCATGCTCTATGCCTTTGTCCAGCTTGCGAGCTGAAAATGCCTGGAAGTCCGTCATCTGGCGACCGTCGATGTCCAGTATCTGGATATATTCGCCGGCCTTGACCACGTAGGCGTGCGCCGTCGCTGCTCGGATGCGTATCTCCAGCAGCGGATCCCGCAGGGGATCCGGCAGGGGATTTCCGCCGGGCTTGTAATTCACTGGCGTAGCGCGCTGGATAAAAAGCTCAATATCCGTTGCGGTGTCCTGAGTCTGGAAATCCATGACCCGACCCGGCGCGGCGACGCGCAGTTGACCGTCGCGCTGCACGACAAATTCCGCGGTCTCGCCAGCGAGCCCGGTTCCGAAAATCCGCAGGACCGGCTCGGAGCCAGGGACCCCCAGGATGCCAGTGTCGGAACGGCCGCTACCATCCTTTGCAGTCAATTCGGCCGCCTGAAGGCCCTCGCGGTCGACAACCTTGATCATGTCTCCTGCGAAGATCCTGACGCTGCGCGACCCGTTCGCCTTGACGATGTAGCGCTCGAGACCCACAGGAAGGGTGCGTTGACCGGGCCGCAGGACCCGGCTCGGGCGGGGCGGAAGTAGAACGGTCATGTCAGTCTCCTTCGCTTGTCAGCCATGATGATTGGGGGCTGTCATTGTCGCTAGCGATCCAGCCCCAAATCCCGCTTGATCCGGCCCGCCCAGGCGCCCAGAAGCCGCTCGGCGATGATGCCTATGAACGCGATGCCCAAGCCGGCGATCAGGGCGCGGCCAGTGTCCGCGCCAGGCAGGGCCTTGTAGATCTCCTGCCCAAGGTCGGCAGAGCCGATCAGGGCGGTAATCGCGACCATCGCTAAAGCCATCATGATTGTCTGGTTCAGGCCCATCAGGAGTTCGGGAAACGCGATCGGAAGCTCAACCTTGGTCAGGCGCTGAAATGGCGTGGCCCCGCCCGCGATCGCCGCTTCGACAGTAGCCTGTGGCACCCGGGACAGGCCCAGTTGCGCGTAGCGCACCGTCGGCACGGTTGCATAAGCCAGCATCGCAAGGACGTTCGAAAGGTCGCTGGTCTGGAACAGCATGATCACGGGAATCAGGTAGATGAAGCTCGGGAACGTCTGCAGCGTGTCACAGATGGTGTTGATGACCCGGGCCGCCAGAGGCCGGCTTGCCGCCCAAATGCCGAGCGGAATGCCGATCGCCGTGCTTAGGATGGTCGTCGATGTAACCAGGTACACGGTCAGCATGAACGGCCGCCAGAATCCGGTGACCAACAGGATTCCAAGCAGTACGCAGGGCAGGACAGCGAGCCGCAGCCCGCCGAGTCGCCATCCCAATACGGCAAGGGAGCCGATGACGACTGGCCACGGGAGCCACAGGTAGAAATCGCGCAGCGGCAGCAGGAGCCATATGGTGATCGTGTCGCGGACCGGCTTGATGTAGTCAAACAGTTCCCGCGACACCCAGCGCACGACGTCGTTGATCGGAGCGCCGTAGCTCCAGGTGAGGTTGCGCGGCAGGATGGACACAGCGGGGGCCAACTGGGACACGGCCACCGCGACCAAGAGAACCCCTGCAAAGCCCGCCAAATGCCGATGGCGGTGGATCAAGGACTCTCTCTCTGGCCGATGTTCGGGCACGCGTCGCATGAAGGCCTGGCCCATACGATCCAAAACGATCGCGATGAGAGTGATGGCAACCCCCTGCTCGACCGCCTTGCCGATCTGCAACTGTTGCAGCGAGAAAAGAAGCTTCTGGCCGAGTCCCGAAGCACCGACCAGCGACGCAATGACCGCCATGGCGAGCGTCTGCATCACGACCTGGTTCACGCCCAGCAGCAGCGTCTGCTTGCCTGCAGGCAATTCGACCTTCCAAAGCAGCTGACGTGGCGTGCAGCCGGCCATCCGGCCGGCCTCTATCACGTCAGGCTGCACGGTACGCAAGGCGAGGATAGTGCACCGACCCATCGGCGGAAGGGCAAAAACGAATGTCGCCAACAGGGCGGGCACCTGGCCGAAGCCGAACAGCACGACCACCGGGCCGAGATAGGCCATGTGGGGGGTTGCCTGCATCACGTCGAAGCAAGCGTTCAGAACCTTCTCGAACCGCTGGCTCCGGACTGCCCACACGCCGAGTGCAAGGCCGCTTGCGACCGCGACCGGAACAGTCACCATGACGATCGACAGCGTCTTCATCGAATCGGACCAGAGTCCGAAGATCGCCAGGTAGATCGTGGACAGGCCGCCCAGCAGCGCAAGGCTACGCCCGCCGATCCAGTGCCCAAGGATTGCCATCCCCCCCGCGACCGCAACCCAAGGCAAGGGCGGCAGGTCGACCGATTCAAAACCGCGATAGAGCACGCCTTCGGAGAGCGCGAGCAGTTGAGACAGCAGCCACGAAATGGTGCGCGTCACAGGTTTGCCGACTTGACCAAGCCAGGCACACCACGCGGTGATCCACTCCTTCGCAGGAACAAAGTAATCCGCAGGCCACTTATCCAAAGTGGGCACCGCCTTCGTCAATGCGATGGCTGCGACGAGGATGAGAACCGTCGCGGCCAAACGCAAGTGCATGCCGCGACCTTCGCTCACCACGTGCTGTTTCCCTGCCAGAGTTCCAGTGTTCATTGTGAATCGTCCGGATACAGCGCCGAGATCATCGCGTGGCGAGTAACCGAACCAATAGGCTTGCCGTCATCCGAGAGCACGTTCACGGGCGTTTCCGATCGCAGGACGATCGGCGCCACCTCGGCAAGCTTCGCTCTGCCGCTCACGCTCTTTGAGGATTCGGGCAGGATGGAATTTTGTGCGATCGAGCCTACGCTGATGATGTGGTCGCGCGGCGCGTTGCGCGTAAACTCCCGCACGTATTCGTTCGCCGGGTTGGCCACCATTTCGGCCGGCGGCGCCAACTGCACCAACTCACCATCCTTCATGATGCCTATGCGGTCGCCGAGTCGGACAGCCTCATCGAAATCGTGCGTGATGAACACGATCGTCTTTTTCAGCATCTTTTGGAGGCGCAGGAACTCGTCCTGCATTTCGCGTCGGATCAGGGGGTCAAGGGCGGAGAACGGTTCATCGAGAAACCAGATATCGGGGCCTACCGCGAGCGACCGCGCGATACCGACTCGCTGTTGCTGACCACCGGACAGTTCCCGCGGGAAGTAGCCTTCCCTCCCTTCCAGGCCGACGAGCTTTATCATTTCGCGGGCACGTTTTTCCCTTTCTTCTCGGGGTGCGCCACGGACTTCGAGCGGAAATGCGACGTTGGACAGGACCGTGCGGTGAGGCAGCAGGCCGAAGTTCTGGAAGACCATCCCCATCTTGTGTCGCCGGAGCTCGATGAGCTCCTGCGCATTCGCCTTCATAAGGTCAGCGCCATCCATAAGGATTTCGCCGGATGTGGGATCGTTCAGGCGGGTCAAGGCCCGAATGAGGGTCGACTTCCCGGATCCGGAAAGGCCCATGATAATAAGGATCTCGCCCGGGTAGACTTCGAACGAGATATTGCGCATGGCGCCGATGTAGCCCTCAGCCTTGAAGTCGGAAGGCTGAGGGTTGTTCTTGTGCCGTGCCATGAAATCCGCAGGTTTGGCGCCGAACACTTTCCACAAGTTGCGGCATGCGATTTTGGGTGTCGTCTGCATTGTGCTGCCTCTTCAAGTGGACCGCGGGGCGCTAACCTTTGGAATGAAGCCTCAGATCCTTATTGGACCCACGGCTTCCAGATTGCCTCATTTTCAGAAACCCACTTGGTGGCGGCGTCTTCCGGCGCCATGCCGTCCACGTCGACCATCGCTGCCGCAGCGGCAATCTGCGGGTTCGTGAAGTTGACCTTCTTCAGCACGGCGTAGGCCTTCGGCCACTTCTTCTCCAGCTCAGGAGAACCCGCCTTCTTCAGGTAGCCGTTCGCGGGCGCACCGCAGTCGTAGATCGCGTCGGGATTCGGGCCCCACTTCGGGTCGGTCAGGCAGGCCGGATCAAAGTCCGGGAATTTGACGAACTCGCCCTTGAATTTCGCTTCAATGAAGTTGGGGGTCCAATTGAAGAGCACGATCGGCTCTTTGCGGTCATAAGCCGACTGCAGCTCCGCCCAAAGCGTAGCAGCCTGGCCAACAGGGACTTCCTGGAAGTTCATCTTCAGGGCCTGAATGCGCTCGGAGTAGTGCTTTCCCCAGGCAGCCGGCGGCCCGACAAACCGCCCCTTCGTGCCCGTTTCCGGCGTAGCGAATTTTGCCGCACAAGCGTCGAGGGCCTTCCAGTCAGGCAGCCCCGGGCACACGTCCTTGACATACTCCGGATACCACCAGTCTTCCCGCGTGACGGCAGCGTGGGTTCCGAGGTCAACCACCCCTTCCTTGAGACCCTTGCTGAAGGATTCGCCCTGCGAACCTTCCCAGACCTCCACCTGGAAATCCATGTCGTTGTTGGCCATCGCGGTGAACTGCAACTGGCCGTCAGAAGACTTGTATTCGACGTTGTCGCCGATGGACTGGAGGATCTGACCAACAATGTTGGACAACACCAGTTGGCTGGTCCAGTCGTTGGTGACGATCTTGATCGCGTCCTTTGAGTCATCAGCGTACGAGGTCTGCGGGAGCGCAAGCAGGAGGCCGGCGCCAACGAGTGATGCAGCGGACAAACATTTCATGTATTTCATGTTCTCCTCACATAGGTTTCCTGTTGCAGGCCGCGGCCTGCCATACAGATCAGGTTCTGTCTTTTGCTTTGTTGAGCCGCCTAGCCCGCCCGAGGCCGACAGGCGACCTTGGTCAACCGAGCAACATCCTCAGATGATCGTTGAGGAACCGTCCCTTTGGATCGAACTGACGGCGTAGTGCCCGGAAGTCGTTTGCGCGGGGGTAAAGGTGGGTGACATCCTCGGTATCGAGGAAGTGCATCTTGCCCCAGTGCGGTCGCGAATCGTACCGACGCAGGATTTCATCCACGTCGCGCAGGAATGCCCAGTAATCTATTCCCGGGCCACCAGAGACCGACAAGGTAATGCTGTCCTGGTGGTGGAAGGGGCTCATCCACGCGGGATCGCCGGCGGTAAATCGATACTCGATCGGATAAATGCAGTTCGTATGTTTGGTGAGCATCAGCTCGCGCACCGCGCGGATTGCCGTTTTGCCATGCTCAAGGGGAACCGCATACTCCAGTTCAACGAAATTGGGCACGTATTCGATCGGGTAGACCTCAGAGCTGTATGCGATCTTTTCGAACTCCGACTCCATCGGCTCGGCGTCGGTAATGTCCATGACCTTCATTTCGCAGACGTCAGCGAGCTTGCTTGTGCTCGAAACGGCCGAGGTGTCCGAAAGGCAATAGAGGTGGCGGCTCTCCGGCGTGGGGCACCAGAAGAATCCGAAATGGCGATGATTGGCCGCGAGTTCATCGTGGCGTTCCATGCAGGTCTCGAAATCATCGCGCCAAAGACGTTCGTGCAGGTTGTAGGCGTCCATGACGTTGAGCGTCATCGACGAGATGATGCCCAGCGTGCCGACCGAGACCTGCGCGGCATGCAACATGTCCTTGTCGCTGCCGTCGATCTCCACGATGTCGCCGTTTGCCTTGACGATCCGCATGCCGGCGATCGACGATGCCAGATTGCCCAGCTTGACTCCGGTGCCGTGGGTGCCCGTAGTGAACGCTCCGGCCACGGCCTGGCTGTCGATATCACCCTGGTTGATCAGCGACAGACCGTGTTCCTTGAGGGTTTTGCCGACCTCGTTGATCCTGGTCCCACCGAACACGGTGATCTGCTTGCGGTCGCGGTCGATCTTCTGGACTCCGCGGAGATTGGCTAACGACAGCAGGACGCCATTCGTGCCGACAACCGGCGTAAATGAGTGACCGGAACCTGACACGCGAATTCCAAGATCCCGCTTGTCTGCTTCCCGGACCAAATCGGCGAGATCGTCTTCAGTTTCCGGCGAGGCCTTGTATTGGGAGACACAGTATTGGTTGCCAACCCAGTTACGCCAAATGCCACCTTTTTCAAACGTCATGGCCGTGTCCTCACATCGCGGTAAAGCAGTTGTCGACGAACAGATGCGCCCCGCTCACAAAGCTTGCATCATCGCTCGCTAAATAGAGCGCTGCTTTGGCCACTTCATCGGGACGGCACATTCGTCCCTGTTGGGTTGCGATCGCAGCGTCGGATACGTCCACCCCGTAGCGAGACAACTCCTCGACTTCCCGTTGGCCGTGTGGCGTTTGGATGAACCCCGGGCAAACCGCGTTGCAGCGGATGTTCCGGTCGCGAAATTCGACGGCGACCGACCGAGCGAACATGTGGCAGGCGCCCTTGGTCGTGTTGTAGAGCACTTCCATAGGTGTCGCGGCGACTGCGGAGATCGAGGACGTGCAGACAATGGAGCCACCGCCCGCATCGATCATCTGCGGGAGGACTGCCCGCGTCATGAGGAACATGCTGCGCACGTTGATTGCCATCAGCCGGTCCCATTCCTCCAATGACGTTTCGAGGAATGGCTTGATGACGATTGTGCCGGCGTGATTGAAAAGGACGGTGATCGGACCTAGCTGGCCACCAACGGCTTCAACAGCTTTGATAACCTGCGCCTCGTCGGAAACGTCGGCAGCTGCGAACGCAGCCTTGAACCCCTGGTCACGCAGCCGGGATGCGAGAGCCTCGCCTTCACTGCGCGGAAGGTCAACGATGCCTACAGCGGCTCCCTCCTGGGCAAAGAGCTCAGACGCGGCCAGGCCGCAGCCTCCGGCTCCGCCGCTCACAAGCGCAATCTTACCTTCAAGCCGACCAGCCATTTGGCCTCCCTTTTCTTATCGGCAGCTGACAGCGGGCAGGTTTCGATCATGCCCCTCCCCAGCCTGCAGGACCTCCTCGTCCACACGCAGCCGACGTTGCGCAAGAACTTGCACAAGGCGTTCGAGGTGGTCCATATTCCAAAGGTGATAGATGTTCCGGCGCGTTGTGCGCCAATGCTTGAAGGAGAAGAGCAGCCATTGACCCCGGTCGCCGCACCTGATGTATCGGCTATCGCATCGATCGTCGGCCAGATCGGAAAGTCTTCTCTGCCAGCCGCCCTCGACGAGATGCTCGGCAAGATTGCCCCCTTCGACCTGTCATCTATCTTCGGCTTTCCCTACGATGCGCGGCCGCTGCTTCTCTACGATGGCTATCGGCAATACGCAGCGGCATCGGCGTTGGACGCCTATCTGAACGGCGCCTATTTGCTGGATCCGTTTTACACCGCCTGCGCGCACGGGTGCGCGCCAGGGCTATGGCGCATGCGCGAATTGGCACCTGACCAGTTCTTTGATTCCGAATTCTACAGCTCCACGGAGATTCACCCCTGCATATCGATGCAGGCCGGATCCTTGGTCGAGGAAATCGGCTTTCTCGTATCCCTCGATGGCGGGTTCAACGCGGTCTACTCCCTGATGCGATCCAGGGGCTTGCCATTTTCTGCAGAGGAGATGGACCGTCTCAAGGCCATCGAGCCTGTCGTACGCGAAGCCATCCGCAGCCATTGGCGGGACGCGCGGGTACCAGAGTGCCCGCTCAGCCTCGACGATTTGATGGAAACGGCATTTGCGTCATTCTGCCAGGACCGTCTGACCTACCAACAACGGAGGATTGTCCAGCTGATCCTCCGCGGTCACAGCAATCTCTCGATAGGAACTATAATTTCGGTCACCGAAGGTACAGTGAAGCTGCACCGACAGAACATTTACAAGCGGCTCAATATCTCAAGCCAGCGCGAGCTGTTTGCCCTATTCGTCCAAAACCTCCTCCCCGCGATCGATATCGACAGCTCCGAAAAGGAGCAAACCGGGGTGTCTTAGCTCTCTAGTGGCCGTTGTCGCGAAATTCAGCCGGGGTACATCCGCGTCGCACACGGAAAGACCGTATGAAATGCGAGGAGTCGCAGAAGCCCGTGGCCGCTGCGATCGACGTGACCGACTGCTTGGTCCTGCGCAGCAGGAACTCAGCGTGCTCCAAGCGCATGATCTTGTATGCATGAGTTGGCGCCATCCCGACGGCAGCCTGGAAATGTCGCTCCAGTTGCCGCCGTTTCGACCCGAGCCGGCGAGAAATCTCTTCGCTCGTGAGAGGCACGTCGAGGTGTTGCTGCATGAGCAGCAGCGCCCGCTTAACCAGCTGGTCGTCTGTCGTGAGATCGAGAGGAATGCCTGGCTGTGGCTTTTCCGCGCGCAGGGCCTCGTCGATGATCATGATGCGCAGGCTTTTTGCGGCCTGCGCCGATCCCACGTGTTTTTCCACTAAATGGGCCGCAAGGTGTGCCGAACTCGCGCCTCCCGAGCAGGTTAGGCGGTTCCGGTCGACGATAAAAATCTGATCTGAGACAGGGGTCAGCCCATCAAACTGCTCGAGAAAATCGGCATGATGGAACCAACTGACGCAACAGCGATACCCATCCATGAGACGGGCGCGATGGAGGATGAACGCCCCGGTGCAGACGCCGACGAGAGGCACCCGTTCGGCCGCCGCCCGTTGCAGAAACCGAGTGTAGGCGGGGCTCAAGTTCGGGATTTCATCAATCAAGCCGCCAACCACGACGATGTAGTTGAACTGCTTCGGATCACCCAAGCGCTCGGTGGGTTGCACCAGTACGCCACAGCTGGATGCAACCGGGCTCATGGTGTCCGACAGGATACTCCAGTCACACAGGATTGGCCGACTCCGATCGCCCTCGTCGGCCGCGAGCCGAAGCACATCGACGAAATTGGCGAAGGCGCAGAGCGTGAACCGCCGTGCAAGAATGAAGCCGACCGAGAGGCGCGGCTTCACCTCGCGTTCACCTGCCAGATGGTCCGCCGTCAGTCCCTGTCGCATGGATAATAGTAGCGTGACGCAAGCATTCTGTCGACGTCATCGGATGTCCACTAAGGATTCCACTTCACAACGGCAGCAGCGCCTGCAGGCTGTCAGGCCGTTCGTCGACGCGCGACCGCCACAAGCGGCGAGGCCACGAGACCGACGTAGGCAACCCTTGGGAGCACAAACCATGAAGTTGACCGTCCGTACCATCAGCTTCTTTCTGCTGCCTGATTTCTCGTTGCGGGCGCTATCATCGGCGCTTGAGGCGCTGAAGCTCGCCAACGAGGTAGCGGGTGCCGAGATCTACCGATGGCGCATTGTCTCCGCGGACGGACAAGCCGTGGCTTCAAATTGCGGCATGCCATTTGCCGTAGAGGCATCGCTTTATGTCGAGCGGACACGTTTGAACCAACTTGAGGCACCCAACGTCTCCGTTATCTGCGGCGGATACAATGTGCCCTTGTACGATCCGTCGATAGGATCCTGGCTTCGGGCATGCCGCAGCCATCGAGCCAAGCTTGTCGCCCTCGGCAGCGGCGCCTTCGTGGTTGCGCGCGCCGGTCTCGCCGATCATCTTCGCTGTGCCGTTCATTGGGAGCTATTTCCTGGATTCTCCCAGAGTTTTGCCCAAGTCGAGGCGGTCCAGACAACGTTCGAGATCGACGGCGATTTCTACTCCTGTCCAGGCGGCGACACCCCCTTCGATATGTTCCTGCATCTCATTGAAGAACAATGCGGGCCTGTCGTCGCTAACCGCGTCTGTGAAATGGCCTTCATGAGCAGGCCGCGCAATGTCGGCGAACGGCAAAGGCTGCCCATTCGGGCGCGTCACGGCGCGTTGATCAAGATTATTGAAGATATGGAGGAAAACGTGACAGAGCCGCTAGGCCTTGCGACGCTGGCAAGCCGGGCACGGCTTTCGCGACGTCAAGTTGAACGGCTCTTCAAACAGCAGGTTGGAATGACCCCAGCGCGGTATTATCTTGAGATGCGGCTGGAGCGGGCTCATCTGCTCCTGCTCACGTCGGAGATGAACATCATCGACGTCGCCGTGGCATGCGGTTTCGTCTCGGCGTCTCACTTTGCAAAGGTCTATCGCGAAGTCTATGGCTGCACGCCGATCCGGACGCGCATAGCCGCGGCGGAGCAGAGCAAGCGCCACTACGGGGAAGGTTCCCGCGTGGTTGGATCCTACACGTTGAATGCCGACCTTCGAGGGGCCCATGCCCCTACTCCCTCGGTAACAGGTTCCTCAATTTCGCAATCTCCTGACACCTGCGTGGGAAGGGCCGTCTAGTTCGAATCGACGCTTCCCCGGTGCTGGCTGGACTGCTGCCTTTGACATCTATTGTGGCGGCGTGAGCGTCCACTATAGTGACATCATGCCGGGCCCCAACTCCATGGACGAACGTATTGCCGCGCGCGTTCGCTTGGAGCGCGAGAGCAGGGGATGGACGCTCACAGAGCTCGCCGGGCGCGCGGGCGTTTCCCGAGCGATGATCCACAAGGTGGAGCGCGGCGAAAGCAGCCCGACCGCGCATCTTCTTGGCAAGCTCTCAGGGGCTTTTGGGCTGACAATGTCCACGCTGATGGCCCGCGCGGAAATATCTCAGGGCCGGCTTCTGCGGAAGGAGGAGCAGCCGGTGTGGCAGGACCCAGAAACCGGATACCTGCGCCGACATGTTTCGCCTCGATCCGATTTGCCGCTGGATATGGTCCAGGTGACACTTCCTCCCGGCAAGGAGGTCGCGATGCCGGCTTCGGCGTATGCTTTCCTGCGCCAGTTCATCTGGGTCATCGATGGGGAGTTGGTTTTTATCGAGGGTGACACCCACCATAACATGGGGCCTGGCGACTGCCTTGAGCTAGGCCCACCGGCGAACTGCAGTTTCAAGAACGCCTCCGATCAAGCCTGCACTTACCTGGTCGCGGTTCTCACCGACACCTAGGCACGCGGACGGCCTCGAAGGTCGCTATCCAGGGCATGCCCGATATCGGATTGACACGCCAGCCCGCGTAACTATTGTGTACGATCATACTAATATAGGAGACAAGCCTCGATGCGCACGGCGAACGACGAATTGATGGCGAAGGTCCTTCACCATCGCGCGATGACCTTGCTATCCGGCGAATCGGTCGCTGCTCCGCTGACACTCGCGAGCGTGTATTCACTTCCCGGTATGCCGAGTGCCCCACACCAGTATGGTCGATGGTCAAACCCGACATGGACGGTGCTGGAAGATGCGCTGGCCGTGCTGGAGGCCGCTGAGAGCGTCATCTTCCCTTCTGGGATGGCTGCCATCGCATCGGTGTTCATGGCGAACTTAAAACCCGGTGACCGGATTCTCCTCCCTAGCGACGGCTACTACACTACCCGCATATTGGTGGAGAAATATCTCGTTCCCTTCGGCATCGAGATTTCGCTCTGTCCGGCGGCGGCCTACGCCGAGCAGGATTTGTCGGGCTTCAAGATCGTTTACATCGAAACCCCTTCAAACCCTGGCCTTGATATCTGCGATATCCTCGAGATCGCAACGCGTGCCAAGTCGAACGGCGCCCTCGTCGTCGCGGATAATACGACGATGACGCCGCTAGGCCAGCGACCGCTCGATTTAGGAGCGGATTACGTGGTCGCGTCCGATACCAAGGCGCTCAACGGTCACTCGGACGTTGTCTTCGGACATGTTGCCTCGCGAGACGCAGCGCTTATCGAACGGGTACGAGATTGGAGAAAGTTCATCGGCGCGATACCGGGACCGTTCGAGGCCTGGCTTGTCCATCGCGGGCTCGAGAGCTTCGAGGTCCGGTTCCACCGCATGTGCGAAACCGCCGGGGTGCTGGCTCGTCGTCTTTCCGAGCACCCAGCGGTTCAGTCCGTTCGCTATCCCGGGCTTGCCGACCATCCAGCCCACTCGATCGCGAAGCGGCAGATGTCAACCTTTGGCAGCGTGGTTGGGATCACGTTCGAAAATGCCAAGAGCGCAGAACGCTTCATATCCGAAAGCCGGTTCGTAACCGCTTCCACCAGCTTTGGCGGCATACACACCTCGGCGGAGCGTCGAGCGCGATGGGGCGACCAGGTTGCCGAAGGATATGTGCGGCTTTCCGTAGGCTGCGAACCTACGGAAGCACTTTGGAACGATATGGCGCTGGCACTCGCAAGCTGAGCTCCCAAGCGGCACCCTACCCCGTTGGGGTCGGCGATGCGCTGGAAGCGGGAGCCTCGATGCCTCTGCTACTATACGATGCCGCTCACCTATGGGCCACGTCACCCAATGCAGGAAACGCCCTGCGCAACCCCTCGCCGTCAAATGGCGGGTGGCTTCTTCTCACCTAGGAATACGTCGCGATCGTTCGGCGCCTCTTGGCTCCAAGTCGCGGCCGGATCGGCGAAGAACATTTGTCGCTTGTGGCACTTGGGATTGTCTTCGCGGTAGTATGGCGTGACCCACTTGCCCGAGGGATCAAGCGCCCAACCTTGGCATCGCCCCCTGCCTTCTCGATCTTATTGATGATATCGCGCGAGTAAAAGTGGCGCAAAATCCGGTCGAACTCCGTGAGATAGATGTCCGCAACGCGTGTTTCGCCGCGGATCAGCAGCATGTTCTCGTCGTTGGCGGTTAGTGAATTGCCAGAAAAGTTTGCTGAACCCGTGCACACCAGAGGATCGTCGGATAGCGGATCGACAAGCAGAAACTTGGTATGGATGAAAAACACGAATCCATCGCCGCTCTGCCGCTCCAGTTCCTCCTCCAGAAACCAGCTTTCAATCTCGAAATGCGGAATCGGCACTATTTTCGTGACCTTGCGCCCGGTGGCGCTGCGTCCAGCCCGCTCCTCGACTTGCATCTTCTGCTTGCCAAGGATGGCGCCGTAAGAAAACTGGAGATCGGCCGGATTGTCGCGCTGCGCTTTCTCGATCGCCTCGGTCGGCGGGCGCTCGAGCAGAATAAAGCGCATCGACGGCCCCTTCGCGGCCATAGGCACAAGGATCTTGGGATCGACTGAGAACGCGCCCGTGAACATGGAAGAGGTTTTCGCGTCGGCGATACGCTCGCCATACCAGTCTAGCATTCGCGCGCTTGTGCGCGGAGAGAAGGCGAGTGTGATGCCGGGATCCACGAGACTGCTTGGGTTAGGCGTGAGGCCGACAGCGGCAGCCGTGGCATGGTCGTCGTCTGGATCCTTGGTTAGGCCGGCCCAGAACTGAAGATAAGTGTTTGCAACCGTCGCATCGCTTACCTTGTGCCCAACGTTGGTCTGCCCCAGAAAGCCCGAGGGCGTGAAGTTGGTCGATCCGGTCCAGACCGTGACCGGCTTGGTGCCGCCGGCAAGGCGCACGATGAACTTGTTGTGCGGAATCTTGGTCTTCGTGCGCCGGAACAATATCTTCCGGTTGCCAATCTTCTCAGGGATTTTGGCGATCTCAGCGTTGGCGTTGTTAGCTTTGGTGTCATGGAAGACGATGCGGACATCGACACCGCGGTCAATGGCAGCCTTCAATTCCCTCGCGAAGCGTAAATAGGTGAACTCGTAGGCCGCTACGCGTAACGCGTCGCCCGTCGGCGTCTCCCGGATGTAGGCGATGCACGCCTCAAGTAGACCGCGCGATAGCCACGCGACCTCCGTATTATCCGGGGCATTGTATTCCTCGTCGCTGAGCGCCTTATTCCCAAACTGCTCAGCGAAAGCCTGACTGGCGATGGCGCCGCGGTTGAACCAGATGCCGTGCTTGCCGTCATCTTCTGACTCGGTGGTGATGTCCACGGTTGCTGTGTAACGGCTTTCGAGTGCGCCAGGCTCCCCGAACATGGCCGAGACTTCGAATTCGTACCGCGTCTCAGGAACAGCCTGATAGTCACTCCACATGAAGCTCTGAATCGGATGCTGGTCGGTGCGGAAGCGAGGAATCTTGCCGTCCGTGCTCGGCCGCACGCCGTCTGGGAACAGCTTCTCGAATACCTTGAGTCCCGTCAGCCATGCCCACTGTCCACCATTAACGCGGCGACGAAACGCAAAGCCCATCAAGCCCTTGGCATCCGCCTTGGACAGATCGATCGCCAACAGCACGACGCGAGTGCCCGCGATGGCGCGCACCTTGAGCCTGCGGTCCGTGGATTCCGCCGCCTTCCGCATTCGTTGTTCCTCCATGCCAATACTGGGATCGACTGATCCTCAGCTCATTAGGGAAGTGGAATTCGAAGCTCGTACGCACAAGCAACTTCAGATCAACGCCGGAATAGGCCGATATGCTGAATAAGCTTAGTGTCTGAATCGGAATGATCGCCGTGCTTTCATGCCCTTGCGAGCCTTCGGGTGAGCATTCGGATGTTTGCGATGAGCACCCAGGCCTGTGCGGATTCGATGGATCGCTCGAAGTCCTTTGCCAGCCTCCGGCATCTGCCCAGCCAGGCGAAGGTTCTCTCGACGACCCATCGGCGCGGCAGGACGTCGAAGCCTTTGGTGCTGTCCGACCGCTTGATGATCTCCATCGTAAACGTGCCGATCCTTTGCAGGGCGCCTCGCAGTTTTGGCCCTGCGTAGCCGCCGTCGGCGAAGACATGGCGCAGCCACGGCCAGCGCTTCAGTATGGATTTCAGAACGGCCGGCGCACCGTCGCGATCCTGGATGTCGGCGGCGTGGACGACCACGCCGACCAGCAGGCCCAACGTGTCGACGACGATGTGGCGCTTGCGGCCCATGATCTTCTTCCCAGCATCGAAGCCTCGTATTCCGCCGCTCTCGGTAGTCTTGACCGACTGGCTGTCGATGACGCCGGCCGTCGGGCTGGCCTCCCGGCCTTCCCCTTCGCGCGCGGCCATGACGAGTTCGTTGCTGATCGCACGCAGCACACCCTCGTCGCGCCAGCGCCAGAAGTATTTCTGCACCGTCGAGAACGGCGGGAAATCCTTCGGCAACAGCCGCCACGCGCAGCCGGCCGAAGCCAGATACAAAAGTGCGTTCACAACCTCGCGCAAGCTCGTCTGGCGCGGCCGGCCGATGCGGTTCGGCGATGGCATCAGAGGCTCGATCAGCGCCCACTCCGCGTCCGTCAGGTCGCTTGCGTAGCGCGGGCAGCGCCGTTCATAGTGGGGCCGAGTGGTTTCGGTCCAGGGCATCATGATCTCCGTCGAATCTCAGCAATCCGACAGAATCACAACCCGCTGAAATCACTCACTTCTTTTTGGAGCAGACACTTAGAGATAACAGCGGTTTTCGATAGGGCATAAAAGAAGAAGGTTGTGGATATTACGCGGTTGCGTGCAATCCACGCCATTCAGGTGGACGGCGAGATCCTCAAAGAACTGGCTCATAGCCGGAGTTAGCGGCTTCTTGAGCGCACGAGCCATCCGACTGGCGAATCCTTTGGTGCCCGCTGCAAGGTTACAGTCTGCAATACCGACGGTTTCATCCAAGGGTGCAGTTTGGGCGCGTTGATCCCAAGCATTCCCTGGTCATATGCGCCAACATCTATTCTCTTAGCAGGTACTCGCGGCTGACATATCATCAGAGAATGAGAATCAGTGGGCTGACAGTCGAAGCAATATTCGTAGATGACGGAAGGGCTTCCGACCAGCCAATCCGCACAGAGGCATATCTATATTCGCTGTCAGAAACCGAATGGACCAACCTGCGCGCCGAGGCAACACGTTCGCGAAGAGCTGGCAAGCCGCTTCTGCGGTGTGGCGATTGTCGAAACCCTGTCTATGCGCGGGAGTCCACGAACGGCCGCCGCCATTGCTATCATTTTGGCACTGAGGTCAAAGACTGCCCATGGGCTTTGGCCAACGCCCGTAATGCCCGGTCGATAGATGCCGAGAAATTCCACGGCAATCAGGAGAGCGAGCGGCATAAAGGACTCAAGGCGATGATCTGCGAGAATCTGGCGCTCGATCCCGAAGCCGAGAAAGCTGGCATCGCGCAGGAACGTTATACCAAGGGAATGGACGGCACAGGCTATGCCTTCCCCGACGTTTTCGCGGCATCCTGGTGCGGCGCGCCTACTGCCTTTGAGATTCAGCTTGCGACGACGCAGCTTCCGAACATCGTCCGCCGAGAGGATTTCTATGCAGCCAACGGCATCCGGCTTGTTTGGATCATTGGCAGCTCCGAGGGGCAGCTTGAGCGGCGGACCTTCAAGGATATTTACTTGCGGAATGACGGCCAGATTCTCGGACTGGACGGCGATGTCATGGCGGCCGCGCGAAAAGCCAGTGCGCCGCTCTTTCGGCTCTATCGGCTTCTGCCAGGGCCGATATCCAAGCGGCTCGCTCCAGAATGGAAAACGAAAATCGTTTCCGCGGATGAACTGAACTGGGGCGCGGCGGGCAGCCGCCCCCGATCTGTTCATTTCGGATACGACGCCTATGCGGATCAGCTTGTCGAAAAGGATACGGCGTTGGCTAATGCACGCCAACGCTTCTACGCCGTATTGGCAGACTCCGATCATGTCGAGGCCGGACTAATCTGGAACGAAGTTGCAGAAAACGTCGGTGGCATTCGCTGGGAGGCGCTAGCGTCACCTTATGATGTGGTCCGCGCCTTCGGGGTGTTGGCGACGATCCGCAAAAACGAAATCACCGTAAAAACGAAAATCGGCCTTTCGGATCTGCCGCACCTCGTCAATTCGATGCTGCTCGAACCGGCGGATCGTCGGTGTTGGACGCACGCATTCAAGTTGCTTGCGGGTGCGGTCAGACCGGAACTGCTGACGGTCGAGTCCGTCGCTCAAAAATGCAGACGCAATGACAGCGAACACGGGGCTGGCTCGCCGCCGGATTTGAGCGCGGGCCAAGTGTTCAATGTGTTCTTCCCAGAAGGTGCCTTCGGTCGCCTACAACGGCAATCAGCCGAGGGCACGTGACGATGCCGAAAGCCCGCCGTTATTCGCGTCACTCATCAGTATTTGCTTTTGCCGAGATGTTTGACATATCGTCCCACAACTGCTTGTTCGCTTCGCGCTGTCGCTCTTCTTCTTCCAGGAGCAGTTTCGCGTGTCGCGTCTTGGCCTCAAGAAGCCATTCGTAGCTTTTACGCGAGTGCACCAACTGCTCGAAATCATACCGCCATCTATTCGCGACAGGGGTGTCAGCAGTACGACGCGGCTCGACCGAGACCGCAATGACCCGCGCACAAAGACCGCAATAGCCCTGCTTAAGGCGCCCGGGCCGTGACATTCAGGGCTACGCGCGGTGAAGGTGCACCAGCCCCATCAGGCCTCAGGAAACCGCAAGTACAGTGCCGGTGTCGTACTGGCGGACGAAGTCCACGCGCGAGCCGTTCCAATGGTAGCAGTAGTGCCGTCCCTGCTTCGGAATGCTGACGGCATCCGGCCAGAAGGCGCCGATGCAGCTTCCCCCTGGCATCCTGACGCTGTTCCACGTCAGTCCGTCGCGCCCAGCCGCCCGGAGTCCGCGCCCTTCGACTTGCGAAGGGACATAGTCGTTCGGGTGCAGAACTCCGGGAACGACGTTCACGTCGTCGAGGCTCCTGTCCACGCTCCCGATCAGGACCCTGAAGTCCGAAGTCCAGCCGGCATCCTCATGAGTGGCGGCCATGAATCTCTCGTGATGATGGATGGTCTCAGCCAGCGCTACCTCCTCGCTGTCGCCAGCATAGTAGATGCCGTAGGTTCCGTCGGTGAACCTCCCGGGCCGGAGCGGCGAACAGTGAACGAAGGGAGCCATGACGTAGCTTGCGCCGGGTCCTGCGACCCGTCGGTCAGGAGGGACCTTGCCAAGGTCGCCGACCTCGAGCCTGACGCGCGGATTGGTCTTTGCCTCGACGGATACGAGCGCCTCCCAGTCCTTGGGGTCGGCGATGTCTTCGAAAAGGTCGATCGGCGGGTGGATGGACCGGATGATGCGGTAGGTTTGCGGCCATTGGACCCGGCGGCGCACCGCCAGTCCGCTCACCACGCTCCACGCTCCGCGTCGAGCCACTCGCGGAGCGCCGCGAGGTCCGAGATCTCGCCTCGCAACATCAACTGCAGCGCTGACTGGTCCCCAAACGCCGAATTCGGTTTCCTGATCCAGGCGTATCCGCGGGCCGGCTCCTTGAAGAGGTAGCGCAGGCCTTTATGGATGCCCATCAGATGGGCCATCCTCGTCCGGAGGTCGCGGTCGATCCTCCCGTGTGCGCCGTCCTTCCAGCGCGCCCATGTGCGAGCGGACATGCCGCCGAGCAAACTGCATGCTTCCGCGTCGGTCAGGCTCCACGCCTTGAATAGGTTGACGGTAGTGCGTGCAAGGGCATCAGCCTCGTCATCGGAGATGGCGGGACTTGCCGCGCTGGCGGGGGTGGCGACAATGCGCTGCAGTAGCATGACGGTTCTCCATTTGGCAAATATATAGCATGTTGTTGCCATTTGGCAAGTCAGGCAGCGCAGAACCGACACCGATAGCCCTCGTAGCAATCAGACCGACACCGTGGGCGCGGCGCAAATAGGCATCCGACCCTGAGACCTTCTATCGACGCGCGGCGGCGCGGCGGTTTTAACGGCTTGGTGGCGGTTGCTACCGAATAGCAAATCTTCATTTAAGCGAACCCTCGCCGGCGTTCACGCTCGGTCGCGTGGCGTCGGGCCTTCCGATTTCGGACCAACCTCGGAAACAGCGCCATCCACATCCTTTTCGACTGGAGACATGCGGGATTCCATATTTTCAGAATTGCCCGGGCCGCTCCCTGCGCGAACGAGTTCCGCCACCTCGGCAGCGGACAGATAGCCTGACCGCGCGAGCCTCTCGGCGACCTCGTCGAGCGCTGCCCGATTTCTTCCTAACAGCTCCGTGGCATCCGACACGGCGCGATCGAGACGCCTGCGGACGCTGCCAAGGAGGCCTGGGATGACCGTCAGCGTGTCGTGAGCCCCTTCTGGCAGGAAGACCGGACCGAGATCGCCGAATCCCAGACGGAGTTCCACGTCCTTCGCAAGGTCGGTCGCCCGCGACAGGTCCGAACCCTGAACTCCGCCCGCCCCGGCCGACGGGCTACCGAACACCAATTCCTCCGCCGCGCGGCCTGCCAGCAGCATGATCATGACCTTGCGGCAGCGTTCCGGGGATACAATGCCATCAAGCCTTACGACCTCGGTTACCCCGTCGCAGTCGCTGATGGTGACCCCGGCGACCTCCATTCCGCCGAGCAAGGTCGCAACGACGGCATGGCCCGCTTCGTGGACGGCAAGGCGGCGGCGGTCCTCCGCGGACGGCGGCTCTCTCTTCGAGCGAACCTCAACGAGGAGGTCGTCCAGCCGCAGTGGACGGCGGGCGCGCCGAGCGGCGCCGCGTGCCCTCCTGACATAGGCCTCGACATCGGCTCCGGTCGCTCCGCGGGCGGCGAGCGCCGCGGACATCAGGTCCGCGTCAGGCAGTTGCTCGCCGAGGTGGTGCCGAAAAATCTTCACGAGCGTTTTCACATCGGGCTTCTCGATCGCAATCTCGCGGTCAAGTCGTCCCGCACGCTTGACTGCGGCATCAATCTTGTCGGGGTGGTTGGTGGCACCGATAACGACGACACCGGGTCGCTCCTCGATGCCCTGTAGCAGCTCAAGGAAAAGATTCACGATCTGCGACCAGTACTCGACATAGTCTCCCGTTAAGCGCGCTCGGTCGGAGATTCCGTCGAGCTCATCGATGAACAGGATCGAGGGCGACAGTCTTCGCGCGCGTGCAAAGACGTCCTTGATCGCCTGCAGCGTACCGGACAGGTAGCTTGCCGAGTTCCAGTCAGCGACGCTCGTCGCCACCAGGGGCACGCGCGCCGACTTGGCGAGCGCCCGGGCATAACTGGTCTTGCCGACGCCAGGCGGACCGGAAAGTAGAAGCCCTCTGTTGTCGACTTCATCCCAGGCGATCCGCCCTGCCTTGTAGTCTGCGAAGTCGGCGGCGAGTTCGAGACCCCATTGCTTAGCCTCTCCGTAGCCATCGAGGTCCTCGAGCGCAGGCCCTTCGGAATGGAACTCGCCTTTCTTCGCGACAAGCTCCTCCAGCCGGGACAGGCATTCGTCAGGACTGCGGTCCGGCCTGAGCGCCAGTACCAGGTCCGCAACGTCGAGCAGGCGAACCGCGGCAGGATCGATCGTGCGTTCCGGGCGCTTCCCTGTCACCGCCTCGATGACCAGTGACAGCGCGCTCCCATCGATCTCCGGAAGGACAAGATGGTATTCTGCGGACCGCATCAAATCTCGCGGCAGCTGCCGCCGCGGCTCGGGCGCGATGCCGATGATCGCTGCGCGTGCGTGAAGGGCATTGGCGATCGCGTCATTGCCGGAATCCGGCTTGTGGTTCTTCTCGGTGCCGTCACGCGCGACGATCAGCGCCGCCACCCGGCCCGGCTTCGAAAAGCGCTCGCCGCTTGAGACGGAACATTCCGCAGGAAGCGAACAAACCTCAATCACCTTCTTCACCGACGTGACACGATCCGGCGTATGGGTGGCGACGCTGACGACCGGCACACCGCGCCGTAATGTCCGCGTGAGGCCGGATTCGGTCTCGATGGCCCGGGCGGTGAGTACGGCTACGACCGCCAGGTCGGGACGGATGGAGATACGTTCTTCGACAGGCGTGTCCATCAGGTCGTCGAGGAGCATCTCGACGGGATCGGACGGATCACCGGAACCGGCGCGCAGCATCGACTTGGAGTGCGCGCCGTCTTCGCGGGCAAGGATATCGAGATAGGCCCGTGCCAGAAGGTCGGTCTTGGCGGCTCTGGCGTCTGCCGTCTTATGCTGGGAACGGGGCATCCTCTCCTCCGACGGGGGTTGGGAAGGAGACGTGGTTCGCGCAGCCGGACACGCCAGGCGATCGCGGGCATTTCACAGCCGGGAGTACTACCGGCCGTGCGGGACGGTCGGCCTTCATCTCAGGTCCTCCGTATCGATCACGAGGTCCCACTGAAAGCCGTTGGCGCGCTCGGTAGGGACCCTGAGGTACCCGTAGGGATTGCACACGATCCGCGTCCGGCCGACTGTGACGTCGCTGGGATGATGCGTGTGCCCGCAGACCCAGAGAGCCGGAGCAACCCTTGAATCAAAGACCCGCCCAAAGACCTCCTCGCTGCAGGCAAACAGGTGGTTCGTACCCCACCCCCGGTAGGCGGCAGGAGTGCAGGCCGGATGGGGCAGATGGTGCGTGATGACGACCGTTGAGCCGTTGAAGGGGATCGCCAGCTGCCGCTTGATGAAGCTGCGGCTCTGTTGGTGGAAGCCCAGCATAGCCTGCGGCGTCAAGCGCTCGCGTTCGCTGAGCCAGATGTTTGTGAAGTCGGCAAGCTGCGAGGGAGCCGAAAGCATCCGCCGTGATAGGTCAGGCTCGTCTACAAGGCCCATCCTGAAGTCGGTCCATAGCGTGCTGCCCACGACGCGGATGCCGCCGAGCTCGATGACGTCATCGTCCAGAACGTGTAACGGCCGCCTCCACGACTTGGATGCGGCGGCCACCTGTTTCATCAGCAGGTGGTCACGAGGCTTCGTTCGCGCTGGCCAGCCAGGGGCGCTGTAGAACTCGTGATTGCCCGGCACGAAGATGATCGGCAGCCCGTATCGGTCGATGATCCGTTGCGCGTGGTCGCCGAGCGCGTCTGCCTGGCAAAGGTCGCCTGCGCAGAGAATTGCGTCCGCTTCCGGAGCGGCATCCACGAAAATGGGGCGTTGTAGCTCGAGATGAAGGTCGGACCAGATCCACAATCTCATGTCGGCAGCCTCCCGTGCTAGTGGATCTGGTCTGGCAGAGTGTCGTGGTGCTTCCCCAGGACATAAAACCTGGAAAGCGTCCGTGCGTATCCGAGCCTGGGGGCAATCGCCCAAAGGCCCGTTGTGATGCCGACGCCGCCTTCCTTGATCCACGGATGGCCGAAAACGCATCCGGTCAGGCAGGCCGTTGGACGTGCGGCCAGATGCCAGCCCTCGATTCTTGGGGCGGCCGCCAGAAGCTCTCGGCTGGGATGGCGGCCATGCTGGATGAGATCGAGGTCGTCGGCCAGCCGACGAAGCCGTTGGATTTCCAGTTCGAGTTCCGGAGAGCCTTCCAAGTTGTTGATGATGGCGATCATGAATATCTCCATATGCAGCGGCATGCCTAGGCGGCGGCCGCAGACCGTCCTGATCGATGGTGGTGCATGCTGTATCGGAGTCCGCTAAGCGTTCCCCGCTCTGTAAGCGCGAGGCGCTTTCACGCGTCAGCGTATGAGAAAAACGCTGGCCAACGTTTTGACACTTTGGCGGGGCGCTTCCGCCGTCGAGGGAAACCGTGGCGCGAGGGACACGTTACGGGGCCGCCTCGGTTCCCAAGAGGTAATCTCTTGGACAACGGACCGCGCGGCCGTGCCTTGAAACTGTCGGCAGTTGTGTCGCGTCGGCTTCGTGCTCGCCGCACACGGTCGGCAGGCGGCGGAGTCGGAAAATCTTGTAGCGATGTTGGGATAAACGTTCACAGGACACCTCTCGCATACGAACGGACACCGGCCGCAGCCTCGGTCGGTCAACGTATGAGGTGTATAAGGTTCCTGATCATCTCAGAACATATAGTGAACAAATAGCCGGGCGTCAACACCGTCGTGGTCGGATTGAATTCGAACGTTCAGCCCGTGAGGTGTTAGATGGATTCTTCGCGTGGGCAGAAGTTGGACCCTCCGCCCAACTGGGCTCACGGACGCGTCACATCTCCATACTTGTGAGGTTCGGCACTTTCCCTCATTCGACCATAGGCCTCAAAGATTTCGTTTTTGATTCCGATGCGGCAAAGTCGGATTAGTGAGCCTAAGTTTAATCCAAGGCAGCAAGATTCGTTGAGGGGCAACATGGCGCGTAGGCCGAGGGTGGATAAGGCAAGCGAGCGAAAGTTCGCGAAGTTGTGCTCCGACGCTGGTATCTTCTGCCAGATCGTCACAGAAGACGAAACCGGATGGGATTGTCTTGTCGAGTTCCCGCCCGAAGGGCATGCCGGGCCAGCAGAATCGCAACCGGGTGGCAAACGCGGGTATGTGCAGATCAAATCCCGAGTTCAGCCAGCCGCACAAACCGAAATCACTCTGTCGAACGCCAGGAAGATGGTCCAGGACCTCGCTCCCTGGTTTATCGTGCTGTTTCATGAACCGCGTAAGGGGCGGCCGGAAATCTATTCAAAGCACGTTTGGCGCGATCTGACCGCTGACAGCCTGAAGCGCATTCGGCAGGCCGACATAAAAGGCGAGAAACTGCATCGCCGGAGAATGACGATCACATTCGAAGAGAGCGATCGTCACACCGATGACCTCTGCGCCTGGATGGAAGAGGTCATTGACAAAATAGGGCGAGGCTATTCGGAGCTAAAGCGAAACCTGTTCGAGCGGAGCGGTTACGAGGATGGGTATGGCACCGGGTCGTTTACCGTTAGGGCGAGCAGTCGTGACGAAATTGCCGATACATTCCTAGGATTAGGCGATGGCGTCGAGATCGCTGACTGGAAGTTCGTTGGCCAGCGCTTCGGCATCGCCGCCCCTCATTCCGAATCGGAGATGTCCACCGGAAGGTTGACGGTAACGCCACTGGCCCAAGAGAAATGCGCGGTCCGTCTACGAAATCCAATATCCGGCGAGGTCATCGCTCTGGATGGCACGTTTGTGCACAATGGCCTAGCCGCCTTTGACCCTGCACTGGCGAAGGCTCGCCTACAGGCCGGCTTTCTCGATGTGACGTTTTCGCTCGATGCGACTTTCAATCTGTCGGTCAAGGCCGACCTGGACAAAGCGTATCCCTTGTCGCATTGGCGGGACTACGCCAAGACGTTAATTTGGCTAAAGGACGGCGGAGCGCATTTTGAAATTTGGTTCCAGGACAAGCGGATGTTCGAAGCGCAGGTGTCAGACCCCGTGGACGGTGATGGACTCCCCACATGGCTGACAAATCTTGTGGACGTGGCGGAAAAGCTCAAAGAGATCGCCGGCAAGGACTACGAATTTTATCTCAAAGATTTTATCGATGCCTCTAAGCAGATAAGTGCGCTGCTTGCCGTTTCGTTCTCTCCGAGCATGGCATTTCAGTATCCGATCCCGGACGTCTTTCCAGACGAATTTGATCAGTCTCTCTTTTACGCTGTAGCCCCAGTCGGGGATCGCGTGTTCTGCTCAATGGTGGCTAGGCCAGTCATCGGGGGCCGGTTGGAAGGGCAAAACGAGCGTCGACTTTTCATGGGGCCGGCCAGGCTTCTGGATCACTACGCAACAGCCGACTTGCCCGAGCGTCAGCGACAGCTCCTTCAGGCAAAGTTTGAGACACTCGTTGAGACCCTCGGCGACCAAGTGCTGGGACTGGGTGATATCGACAACGTGCTATCCGGTAAAGAATTGCAGGTCACCGTGGGTGGGCGGAGGCGCGATGCCCAAATCTAGAAGTGCAAGTTTCCCATGCCTAGCGTCGGTCGGCCACGGCCTCCGCTTCGGCGATCATCCGCTGATCAGGGGCACGAAACCCTCGTAGGCAGTGCCTGATCACGGCATCTAGGCGGTTGCATATCAGTGGCGAGGCTCCAGATTGCGGGTGGCCTTCCGACGAAGCGCAGAAGGGTTCCCGGCAATTTGAAGGGGAACAGGTGAGATTTGCCGCCCAGGGGAAAGAAATAAGGGAAGTCGATCAGCAAGCCCATTGCAGCTGGGTTGTTTCGAGTTACATATGTTCCATTGCTTGGGTGTTTTGGCGGGAAATGGCTACCACAGTTCAACAGAGCTTTGTTCAGCTCAAGTCCAACCTTGAGATCACGGGTCTACAGTCCGAAACGGTATCGACGCGGCAATCCCGTGTTCGTGATGTGATGCAGGCTGGAATGCAGGTCAACGATACCTTCCTGACCGGTTCATACGCGCGCCACACGATGATTTCCCCGCTGAAAGAAGCGGATATCGATGTCTTTTGTGTGCTCGATAACAAGTACTTCCATTGGTACAACGGACAGAACGGTGGGCCTCCGGCGCTCCTCGATTTTGTCAAGAGAACGCTGCTTAAGACGTACACAACAACCCCAAGCATCTCCCGGAATGGTCAAGCGGTGACCATCCGGTTCACCGACTTCGTCGTTGACGTTGTCGTTGGGTTTCACCGTCAAGGCGGCGGATATCTCATCCCAAATTCTGTGACAAACAGCTGGCTTTCCACTGACCCGAAGAAGCACGTCGAGTTGGTGAGTGCCGCCAACAGATACCACAACGGCAATTTGGTCCCGGTCATCAAGATGCTGAAGGCATGGAACAAAAGCCACGGCTCCTTTTTCCGATCCTTTCATATCGAGGTTTTGGCTCTTCAGATTTTTACCAACGTCACGATCACCGACTTCCCTTCAGGGGTCCGATTTTTCTTCGACAGGGCCAGGGCAGCAGTGAGGGTGAAAACCCTAGATCCCGCCGGCTACGGCGATGACATCGGCAAGTACATCGACAACCCGTCCAAAGGCGACGATGCGGTGGGGAAGCTCCAAACCGCGCTTAACGTTGCCCTCTTGGCCGAGCAGTACAACACCGTAAATCGCAACCGAGATGCCATCGAGCAGTGGCGGCGCCTCTTCCCTGACCATTTTCCCGCCTATGGCTGAAATCATCACCACCGGCGAGCGGCCGCCTTCGAAGACCCGCGACCAAGTGGTCAGCGAGGCAAAGCGTCTTGAGGAAAGCACGCTTTACTCGTGCAAGGGGCACCATCAGGCAGCCCAAGGGTGGAAGACTTGGCACCTTTGGTTGGGTATTCCCACTGTCGTCATCTCCGCACTGGTCGCCTTCACCAAGACCGCCGAACAAAGTCCTTTTGTCGCTGCTGCAGCGGTAATCTTCTCAATTGTCGTCCCGGTTCTCTCAGGCATCACAACCTTCCTTAACCCCAACGAAAAAGAAGCTGCCCACCTTGCGGCTGCTCACGCCTATGACAGGCTGAACAACGCTGCGCGTATGTTTTGGTCCATAGACTGCTGGGCAGCGGATGCGACCGATGAGGGTTTGACAAGTCAGCTCCGGTCGCTGGTGGCCGAAAAGGACGATTTGAACAAGGCAAGTCCCCAAATCCCGAAGTCAGCTTACAAGAAGGCCAAGAAGGGTATTGAGGATGGCGAGGCATCGTTCAAGGTAGATTCGGCTTCGTCATAGAATCGAAGCCGGCGAAGCCCGCAGAACCCGACAGCCTTGATCTTTTCACAACAAATCCAGACAGTGGCTAATTGGCCGGCGCGTATTGATCGTGACTCAAAATACCGGACTAGAACTCGGATGTCTTCGGCCGCTGGTCGGGCAATAGGTAGCAAAAGCACCTAATGCCAATTTTTTCCAAGGCCGGGCTGGCACAGTATTACATGCGCCAACGAGCTCAGTCTTTTCCGTTCGTCGGTAGCGGCCCGCCTTTGGCCAAGAATTCCTTCGCAGACTGTCGCTTGCCCGTCGGAAGCGCGGTGACTAGGAAACGGCGGCCGCCGTCAACGATCTCCTGCGGTCCCATCTCCTCCGCAGCCTTCAGCAGCCGGTCCAGGCTTTCCTGGACTTCGTCCATGTTCCAGACGTATGCGCGCATACCCGCCTGCCAGTTGCCGTCAACGCGTGGCCTATCCCTGCAAGCAGCCTCAGAGCGAACCGAACGCTGCCTGCTTTCTATCGGCGCAGCTTACCGGCATTATCGACACATTCCAATTGCTGACAATCCTCCGTCTGCAAGGATTCGAAGCACGCTAGGAAATGGCACGGCAGAGCGGCTGCCTCCTTCACGGCGCAGAGGGCCGTATCCTAGGCCAGAGGGGTGCAGCGTGTGCACGTCCGCCGGCCCACTTCCGACGTCTGCCGTGTCCTCAAGGTAAGCTGTCCTTCGTGCCCTAGGGGCGCGTGTCGCCTCCTTTTGGTCGCATGGTGGGGTTACTATTAGCAGCATTTCAACGTGATCCAGCCGCCATAGAGGCACCCGGACGCGCCATGGGCAGTCATCCGGAGCTTTACCTGCTCGACACCAGCGTCTTGAGCGAATTCACGCTCAGGGAGCCGCACCCCTCTTTTCGGAGCTGGGTCCTCACTGTCCCGGAGCGGTCGCTGGCGATCTCGGCGAGCGCCGTGATCGAAACGCAGCGCGGCATAGAAAAGCTGAAGCCCCAAAATCCCGACAGGGCGGGAGAATTGGATGACTGGCTTACGGCGCTTTTGGGCAGGACCGACATCAGGTTCCTGCCCATGAACCCGAGGGCGGCCCGGCTCTACGGCAAAATGACCTCGGTCCCTGCCCTGAAAAACCTATGGGTGCCCGACGCCCAAGCCAGGCGGCCGAAGCTGGGACAGGACCTCCAGGTCGCCGCCGTAGGCCTCGCCTACCAAGTGCCGATAGCCTCGGTGAACGTCAGGGACTTCCTGCAGATTCACGTCCACTTCCCGCTGCCGGGACTCTTCAACCCCCACTCAGGCAACTGGGTGATCCCGTGCCGCGCGCTGCGGCGTAGGATCGGGACGCAGGGCATGGGCACCGTTCTCCGCATTGAAACGCTGGTCGGCGGTGGCCTGAGGTCATAGCCCAGGAAGGCGCAAGGTCCTTCCCATCACGCGCCCGAGCCCGGCTTGGCCCGTCAGGCATGCAAGACCCGCGTCGACCAGTCGGCCGCGCAGCCGCCCAAAAGGGCGGGAAAGCCGCTTCGGCCAGCCTTATGCGCCCTTCGGGACAGTCTTTGCCCTGTTTTCGACAGGCTTATGAGCATCGCTACAGCAGCGGCACCGGTGCTCTACTGCAGCAGTCCCTTGACGATGGCGCTGGCCTTGGCGAAGTCCATCTGGCCGGCGTATTTCTGCTTGAGCGCGCCGATCACCTTGCCCATGTCCTTCTGGCTGGCCGCCCCGGTCGTCGCGATTGCCTCGCGCGCCGCCGCCGTGATCGCCGCATCGTCGAGCTGCGTCGGCAGGAACTCGCGGATGATCTCCATCTCGCCGCGCTCCTGCGCCGCGAGCTCCGGGCGCTTGCCGTCCTCGAAAGCCTTGGCCGACTCCTCGCGCTGCTTCACCATCTTGGAGAGGATTTGCAGGATTTCCTCCTCGCTCGCCGGCGGCTTGCCGGCGCCGCGGTTGGCAATGTCGCGGTCGTGGATGGCGGCCTGAATCAGCCGCAACGTCGGCAGGCGGTGCTTGTCCTGCGCCTTCATCGCGCTCTTCATGGATTCGGCGATTTTTTCGCGCATCGTACTTCTCCTTCGAACGCGGCGGACAATAGCTTTGCCGAACGGCTAACGCAAATCCTGGCAAGCTGCTGATATTGCTGGACGAAAGCAAACTGGACCTGGTGTTGGTCCACCACATTGACCGGTTGGACGCCTTCGCCTATGTACTCGGTCCTGCATGAGACAATGAACTGACGCGCGGAAGCTGGAAAAAACCTGCTTCACGCGTTCTGCCGCGCAATCGGTCCTGGTGTGCCGGTTGATGCGCCTGACAGGAGTGCCGCCATGGCCACGACCACCGCCCCCTGGGCCACCGAAAAGCCGACCGCCCTTCTGGTGCTCGCCGACGGCACGGTGATCGAAGGCCGCGGCCTCGGCGCCACCGGCTCGGCTGTCGCCGAAGTGTGCTTCAACACAGCGCTTACCGGTTACGAGGAGATCCTCACCGACCCGTCTTATGCCGGTCAGATCGTCACCTTCACCTTCCCGCATGTCGGCAATGTCGGCACCAATGATGAGGACATCGAGGATTTGCATCCAGCTGCCCGCGCGGGCGCTGTCGGCGCGATCTTCAAGGCGAATGTTACCGACCCGTCCAACTACCGCGCAGCGGGACATCTCGACCAGTGGCTGAAGAAGCGCGGCATCGTCGCGCTTTCGGGCATCGACACCCGCGCGCTGACGGTGCTGATCCGCGAGAAGGGCATGCCCAACGCCGTCATCGCGCACGCGCCTGACGGCGTCTTCGAGATCGACGACCTGAAGCGGCAGGCAGCCGCATGGTCGGGCCTGGTCGGTCTGGATCTCGCCAAGGAAGTCACCTCGGGACAATCCTCGGTCTGGCGCGAGACGCCCTGGGTCTGGAACGAGGGCTTTGGCGAGCAGGACGAGCCGACGATGCATGTCGTCGCCGTCGATTATGGCGTGAAGCGCAACATCCTGCGCCTGCTTGCCGGCCTCGGCGCCAAGGTCACCGTCGTGCCCGCCAAGACCGGTGCCGAGGAAATCCTCGCCATGCGGCCGGACGGCATCTTCCTCTCCAACGGTCCCGGCGACCCCGAAGCGACCGGCGAATACGCCGTGCCGGTCATCCAGGACCTGCTGAAGACCGACATCCCGGTGTTCGGCATCTGCCTCGGCCATCAGATGCTGGCGCTGGCGCTCGGTGGCAGGACCGAGAAGATGCATCAGGGCCACCACGGCGCCAATCATCCGGTCAAGGACCACACGACCGGCAAGGTCGAGATCGTTTCCATGAACCATGGTTTCGCGGTCGATGCCGACTCGCTGCCCGAGGGCGTCGAGGAAACGCATGTCTCGCTTTTCGACGGCTCGAACTGCGGCATCGCGCTCACCGGCCGGCCGGTCTTCTCGGTCCAGCACCATCCCGAGGCCTCGCCCGGCCCGCAGGATTCGCACTATCTCTTCCGCCGCTTCGTCAATCTCATCCGCGAGCGGCGCGGCGAGCCGGCGTTGGCCGAGCGCGCGTAATACCGCACGTCTTCAAGCCGCGTCCGTCACCGCTTCCTGCGCGTGCATGCGCTCGGCCTCTTTCGGCGTCGGCTTGGCGACCTTGGTGACGAACACGATAAGCGCCAGCACCAGGAAGACCGCGCCGACCAGATAAGGCGCCCCGCCGAACACGACCGGGGCGCTTGGCCCGGTAAACCAGGAAAAGATCGCTGTGTAGAGCAGCGGCGTGATGATCGAGGTGATCGAGAAGAGCGAGGTCATCGCGCCCTGCAGTTCGCCCTGCGCCGAGGGCGGCACCTTTCCCGCGGCAAGGCTTCTCAGCGGCGGATCGGCGAGCGCTTCCAGGCAGCCGGCGACGATGACCGCATAGATCATCCAGCCTTGCGTTGCGAAGGCATAGCCGAAGGCGCTGAGCGCAGTGAAGGTCAGGCCGATCGCCGCCGTCCTCCACTCGCCAAGCTTTGCAATGACACGTGGCAGCACAGTCGCCATGACGATCGCCCCGCACAGGCCGAAGGCGCCGAGCGAGAAACCGATCTGCTGCTGGTTCCAGCCGTAGCGATAGCTGGAGACGAAGGCCCAGACCGCCGGATACATCATGTGGCCGAGCGTCATCAGGAAGAAGACGAGCCMGATCCAGCCGATGCCCGGATAATTCCGCATCTGCAGCAGCGTGCCGACRGGATTGGCGCGCTTCCACTCGAAGCGGCGGCGATGCTTCTGGTCCAGCGTTTCGGGCAGCAAGAACATCGCGATCAGGAAATTCACGAAGGCCAGCCCGGCGGCGAAATAGAACGGCACACGCGGTCCGAACGTGCCGAGCAGCCCACCCAGCACCGGACCGATGACGAAGCCGACGCCGAAGGCGATGCCGAGCAGGCCGAAATTCTTCGCCCGGTTCTCATCATTCGAGATGTCGGCAATGAAGGCCGACGTCGTCGAGTAGCTGGCGCCCGAAATGCCGGCCAGCACCCGGCCGATGAACAGTATCGGATAGGACCAGGCTACGGCACAGATCAGGTTGTCGATCGAGAAGGTCAATACCGAGGCCAGCAGCACCGGACGCCGGCCGAACCGGTCGCTCAGGCCGCCGATGATGGGCGCGAAGAAGAACTGCATGACGGCATAGACGAAGAACAGCCAGCCGCCCTCGATCGCAGCCTCGGAGACGCCGACGCCGGTGAGTTCCTGCAGATAGGCCGGCAGCACCGGCATGATGATGCCGAAGCCGATGATGTCGAGCAGCAGCGTGGTGAAGACGAGCGCAAGGCCCCGCCTGGCGGTTTTGGGATCGATCATGATGACAAGCTCCTCGGCCGCCCCGGGGCAAGGCGGGACGCACCTTATAGGCGAGCTTGCCGCACGGAACAATAAGCGAACGACTACAACTGCCTCATCCTGACAGCTATGGGTGCCCCGCTGCAGCGGAGCCGCTTCGTTCCCTCAGATCGGATTGTTGAAGGTGTCGCAATCCGTGAGCTTGCCGCTCTTGTAGCCACGCGCCAGCCAGGTCTGCCGCTGTTGCGAGGTGCCATGGTTGAAGCTTTCGGGCACGACATAGCCCTGCGCCCGCTTCTGCAGCGTATCGTCACCGATCTGCTTGGCGGCGTTCAGCGCGCTTTCCATGTCGCCCTGTTCGAGGATTCCTTTCTGGGCGGTGAAATGCGCCCAGATGCCGGCGAAGCAATCGGCCTGCAGCTCGACCCGAACCGACATCTTGTTCGCGTCCGCTTCGCTCATCCCTTGCCGCATCTTGTTGAACTTGGGCAGGATGCCGGTGAGGTTCTGCACGTGATGGCCGACCTCATGCGCGATCACATAGGCCCGGGCGAATTCGCCSGACGCGCCGAACTGCTGGTCGAGCTGTTGGAAGAAGGTCATGTCGAGATAGACCTTGCGGTCGCCGGGGCAATAGAATGGTCCCGCCGACGCGCTGGCCGCGCCGCAGGCCGAACGGATCTGGCCGCTGAACAGCACCAGCTTCGGATCCTCATAGGCCAGGCCCTGCGACTTGAAGATCCCGGTCCAGGTGTCTTCCGTATCCGCCAGCACCGTAGCGACGAACTGCTTCATCTCGTCGCTGGCGGGCGCGCCGCCGCCGCTGCTCTGCGGGCTGTTGCTGGTTATCTGACCGCCGCCGATATCGCCGCCGTTCAGAAGCTGCAGCGGATTGATGCCGAAAACACCCCACGCGATCAGCGCAATCACGGCGAATATGATGAGACTCGAGATCGACATGCCGCCGCCGCTGCCGCCGATCGGTATGCGGAATTGACCTGGGTCACCGCCGCCGAACCCGCCGCCACCCCCGCTGTCGCTGCGGTCGTCCTCGATGTTGTCACTCTGACGGCGGCCTCTCCAGAGCATGGCGACTCCTCGCAAACTGAAACAAACGGACGGGCCTGAGCCTTGGGAACAATTATCCCAACGGCAAGGCCGAGTCACAGCATTTTTCGCGTCAATGACGACGCGTTCGTGACCGTTTTTGCCGCCTCGCGGATCGCGCTTTTCGCGGAGGAACCGGCCGTTCCGCCCCCTGCCCGGGCGGCAAAACTCAGCGCGCGGAGGCCATCGCCCTTCGAAACGCTTCGAGCGTCTCGGCGCTGACATGGTGCTCGATGCCCTCGGCATCGATCCGCGCCGTCTCGGCGCTGACGCCCAGCGAACGCAGGAAAGCTTCCACCGTCTGGTGTCGGATGCGGCTCTCCTCGGCCACCTTGCGGCCGACCTCTGTCAGGAACACCCCGCGATAAGGTTTCCTGGAAACCAGCCCGTCGGCGCAGAGTCTGGTCAGCATTTTCGCCACYGTCGGCTGGGCGACACCGAGCCTGGCCGCGATATCGACCTGGCGGGCCTCGTTGCCGTCCTCGATCAGGTCGGCGATCAGTTCGACATAATCCTCCACCAGTGCGCTGCGGCGCGCCTCGCGCGTCTGCCGGAACCCCTCCGAATGGATTTCGGCATCGGGAAGCGGCTTTTCGCGTCGAAYCGGTCTGTTCCTCGGCGCCAATACGCGCTCCTCCTTTGCCGCCGAAGCTTGAATCGGCCCCGCATTCATAACACGGAGCCAAGTGGTCTGGCCGTTTATTTGCATTCCCTCGCGGACGCAACCGGCGCATGCGTCCGCCGAGGAGCGGAAAAGCACAAACAATGAAATATAGCATATTGCATAATGTTGAGCCTTGGCATAGATAAGGGCTGCAATCGATACATTCCGGGAATCCTCATGTCCGACGCCGAAGCTGCCGCCGCATCCCGTTCCTCGTGGCGATTTGCCCGGCCCGACGACGACGAGCAGCCGAGCCTGCGCGAGGTCAACGCCTCGATCGCGGTGCCTTCTTCCGGCACATGGCTGCGGCGCCTATTCGCCTTCATGGGCCCCGGCTACATGATCTCGGTCGGCTACATGGACCCCGGCAATTGGGCGACCGACCTCGCCGGCGGCGCCCGGTTCGGCTACACGCTGCTCTTCGTCATCATGCTGTCGAACCTGATGGCGATCCTGTTGCAGGCGCTGTCCGCGCGTCTTGGCATCGCCACCGGACGCGATCTCGCCCAGGCCTGCCGCGCCTATTATCCGCGCCCGGTCAATTTCCTGCTGTGGATCGCCTGCGAGCTGGCGATCATCGCCTGCGATCTCGCCGAGGTGATCGGCACGGCGATCGCGCTGCAGCTTCTGTTTGGCATTCCGCTGATCGGCGGCGCTGTTCTCACCGCGCTCGATGCCTTCCTGGTGCTGCTCCTGATGAACAGGGGCTTCCGCTATCTCGAAGCCTTCGTCGCGGCGCTCCTGATCATCATCTTCGGCTGCTTTGCCATTCAGATCTTCGTTGCCGCGCCGCCGGCCGGCACCATCCTGCATTCGATGTTCGTGCCCTCGCCCGAGATCGTCACCAACCCGGCAATGCTTTACATCGCCATCGGCATCATCGGCGCCACCGTGATGCCGCACAATCTCTACCTGCACTCCTCGATCGTGCAGACCCGYGCCTATGAGCGCACCGATGCGGGAAAACGCGACGCGATCAAATGGGCGACGGCGGATTCAACCATCGCATTGATGCTCGCCCTGTTCGTCAACGCYGCAATCCTGATCGTGGCGGCGGTRGCCTTCCACGATACCGGCCACCAGGATGTCGCCGAGATCGACCAGGCCTTCAAGCTCTTGTCGCCGCTGCTTGGCCTCAGCATCGCTTCGATCCTGTTTGCGGTGGCGCTCCTTGCCTCGGGCCTCAACTCGACGGTSACCGCGACGCTTGCCGGGCAGATCGTGATGGAAGGCTTCCTTCGCCTGCGTATYCCGCAATGGGCGCGCCGCCTGCTGACGCGCGGCATCGCYATCGTCCCGGTGATCGTCGTCACCGCGTTCTAYGGCGAAAGGGGCACAGCCGAGCTTCTGGTCTTCAGCCAGGTGGTCCTGTCCATGCAACTGCCGTTCGCGGTGGTGCCGTTGGTGCAGTTCGTGTCGGACAAGAAGAAGATGGGCCGTTTCGCCATTCCGCGCGCCGTCGCGGCAGTCTCCTGGCTGGTTGCCACCGTCATCCTGGTGCTCAATTTCAAGCTGCTTTACGACACCATCGCAGGCTGAAATCGAGCCGCGACATGCGGTCCGGCCGCACTATCTTGTCGAGCATGACCGGATCGGACGAAACCAGAAAATTCTACGCCAAGCTGATGGCCGCCCATGCCGGGTCCGCCGATCCGCGCATCGAGGAAGCGTTCGCCTCGGTGCCGCGCGAGTCGTTTCTCGGCCCCGGACCGTGGACCGTCTTCGCCGGCGACGGCAGGGTCGAAACGCCGAGTGCCGATCCAAGCTATATCTACCAGAACGTGCTGGTCGTGCTCGATGCCGACAAGGGCATCAACAACGGCGAGCCGGTGCTGCATGCCATGTGGCTCGGCAAGGTCGGACCGAGGCCTGGCGAAGCCGTCGCCCATATCGGCGCCGGCACCGGCTACTACACCGCGCTGCTGGCAAAGCTGGTCGAGCCCGGCGGTCACGTCACGGCGTTCGAGCTCGAGGCCGGTCTCGCCGCGCGCGCCGAAGCCAACCTTGCCGCCTACGGCAATGTCGAGGTCATCCATGGCGATGCCGTCACCAGCGCGATGCCGCCTTGCGACATCATCTACGTGAACGCCGGCGTCGTCGCCCCTCCGGCAACGTGGCTCAAGGCATTGAACCCGGGCGGCCGCCTGATCTTTCCCTGGCGCCCGGCCGAACGTGTCGGCCTTGCCGTCCTGGTGATCCGACTGGACCGGGGCTTTGCCTGCCAGCCTTTCATGGGCTCCTGGTTCATCCCTTGCGTCGGCGCCTCCATCGCCGACGCGGAAGCAAGAATCCCCACGCGCGAACGTGCCGCCCGCACGCGCTCGATCTGGCTGACGGAGAACAAGGTGCCGGACCGCACCGCGACCGCCGTCTTCGGCGATGTCTGGTTCTCGTCGCGCGGCATTCGCTCCGGCTCTCAATCAAGGAGATAGAGCATGGTGTCGCCCGAAAACCGCTTCACACTTTTCGGCATCATGCTCTAGAAATTTTTCGGCACGTGTCGAAAACGAGCCTTGCCATTCGTCGTTACGCTGAATCCGGCCGTGATGGCGCGGACAGCGGACAAGCAAGGGAGAAGACAGATGCGAAAGATCGTCGCCGCCACATTCGTCAGCCTCGACGGCGTCATGCAGGCCCCGGGCGGGCCGGAGGAGGATCCGGTCGGCGGCTTCACGCTCGGCGGCTGGACATTCCACTATTGGGACGACGTCATGGGCGCGGCCATGGGCGAAACCTTCGGAAAACCATTCGCGCTGCTGCTCGGGCGCAAGACCTACGACATCTTCGCCGCCCACTGGCCCTATCAGAACGATCCGATTGGCGAGGTTTTCAATGCCGTCACCAAATATGTGGCGACGCATCGCCCGGATTCGCTGACCTGGCAGAACACGCAATCGCTCGGGCCGGACATTGTCGCGACGCTGCGTCAGCTCAGGCGGGAGGACGGACCTGACCTGCTCATCCAGGGATCGAGCAACCTGATCCAGACCCTGCTCGCCAACGATCTGGTCGACGAAATCCGCCTGCTCATCTTCCCGCTGGTGCTGGGCAAGGGCAAGCGGCTGTTTGGCGACGGCGCGATGCCGGCGGCATTCAGGCTCACCAAATCGCAGACGTCGACCACCGGGGTGATCATGGCGACCTACGAACGCGCCGGCGAAATCCGCACGGGGTCGTTTGCCCAGGACAATCCCTCCGAAGCCGAGCTCGAACGGCGCAGGAACTGGAAGTAGCGCCGGCGCATCTGTTCCGCGCCGAGGCTGGGAACAGACGCGCCGCGGGGGCGGCCAGTGCCGAAGGCTTCGTAGGGCTGGCCGCCTCAGCAGCGATCGACGGTGAGCCTCAAACCGTGTAGCGCGCCGCAGGCTTGCCGGCGAACAGGCTGCCGTAGAACGAATCCCTGGCGCCGATGAAGCCGTCGAGCTTTGCCGGATCGGCAAGCCCCGGCGCGGTGACGGTCTCGCCCTGGGCGAGCCCGGCGAGCGCGGCATCGACCAGATCGTCGGCGGTCATCACCCAATCCTGGTTGAGCGCGTCGAGGCTGGCCCCGGAAGCGTCCCAGAAGTCTGTGCGGATCGGTCCGGGCAGCACCACCTGCACTCTCACGCCGGTGCCGGCGACTTCGCGTTGCAGCGCCTCGGAGAAATTGACGACATAGGCCTTGGTGCCGCTGTAGATGCCGCCGATGGCCGTGCCGTAAGCCGCCACCGAAGCGATATTGACGATGGCGCCACGATTGCGGGCAAGCAGCCCAGGCAGCACCGCGCGCGTCAGCCTGGTCAGCGCCAGGACATTGACCTTGATCATGCGCCCGGCCGCATCCGCATCGGCCTTGGCCACCACCTGCTGGCCCCCGAGGCCGGCATTGTTGACCAGCAGCGTCACGCTCTCGTCCGCGGCAATCGCGTGCTCGACCCGGTGCAAGTCCGCGTCGTCGGAAAGATCGGCGGCAATCACCTTGACCTTGCTGCCATAGGCGTAAGCCAGCCTGTCCGCCAGTTCCTGCAGCCGGTCGGCGCGCCGGGCCACCAGCACCAGATCGTAGCCCTGCCCGGCCAGCCGGTCTGCATAGACCGCGCCGATGCCCGACGAGGCGCCTGTGATCACCGCCGCGCCCTTGTTGTCCTTCGTGCTCATTGTCCTGTTCCTTTTCTTACCTGCCGTTATCGCTGGGCCGCACCTTGATCGTTGGATGTCGCCCTTCGTTCAATTATTAATGGCATATGCCACTTTCTGCAAATAGGCATATGCCAGTATCTTGTCAACGACAGCCGGAAAAACTATTTCTGCGACAGGCTGGCGACCTTCTCCGCCGGCAAGGAATTGTCATGACCCAAGCCCCCCTCCCGACCTTGAGCCTCTGCAACAACGCCACGCTGCGGCGCGCCGCGCGCAAGCTCGGCCGGTTCTACGACGATGTGCTGGCGCCTTCGGGCCTCAAGGGCACGCAATATGGCCTGCTCTACCAAATCCATGTCGGCGACGAGCCGGCGATGGGCGCCATCGCCGATGCCTTGATCATGGATCTCTCGGCACTCGGCCACACGCTGAAGCCGCTGGTCCGCGACGGCTATGTCGAGACATTCGCCGACAAGGACGACCGCCGCATCAAGCGCGTGCGGCTGACGCCTCAAGGCCAGGCCAGGCTCGAGGAAGCGACGAAATTGTGGAGCAGCGCCCAGAGCCGCTTCGAGGCCATGGTCGGCAAGGAGCATGCGGCCAAGCTGCGCATGGCTCTCGACCATATCGCCGAGCTGGATTTCGAAATGCCGGCGGCCGCTTCTTCCGACTGAAGAAGCGGCCGTCCTAAATTCCGCGGAAAGCTTATTCGGCCGGCATGGCCACCGGCCGCGCAAGCGCGTGACCTGCCAGGACCACGCCGAGGCCGGCGACCGGAAACGCCGCCGCGATCAGGCCGAGATCGGCCGGCACGCCGAAGCGCAGTACCGCGCCGCCCACCACCGCCCCCAGCGCGACACCGACATAGAGCGCCGAGGCGTTGAGCGACAGCACGATCGGAGCGGCGTCGGGCGCTATCTTGATGATGCGGCTCGCCTGGGCCGGCGGGAAGGCCCAGCCGACGATGCCCCACGGCACCATCATCGCCATCAGCGCCGGCCCGGCGACCGTATGCGGCAGGAGGGTCGGGATCAGCGAGAAGGTGGCGAGCATGGCGGCGCTCAGCGTCAGCGACCAGGCCACGGTGCGCGTCGCGCCGAAGCGGTCCGCGGCCTGGCCGCCGGCGATGTTGCCGATGACGGCGCCGACGCCGAAGGCAAGCAGCATGCCGGGCAGCGCCAGCGGGCTCAGGCCGCCCCCTTCGATGGCCAAGGGAGCAATGAAGGCAAAGACGGTGAAGGCGCCGGTCAACGCCAGCATCGTTGTCACCAGGATCGGCAGCACGCCGGGGCGAACCGCCGCCGCCAGCCGCGCCGTGAGCGACAGCTTGGTGCCGACGAGGCCGCGCGGCAGCCGCCACCACAGGATCGAGCCGGCCAGCGCGCCGAGCCCGGCAATGGCGAAGAAGGTGCCGCGCCAGCCGGCAATGGCCGCCACCAGCGCGCCGAGCGGCGCGCCGACGGCCACGGCCACGGTCGTGCCGCCGACGACCACGGCAATGGCGCGGGCGCGATGATGGTCATCGACCAGCGCCACCGCCGTTCCCTGCGCGGTCGCCGCGAACAGGCCCGACGACAGCGCCATGACGATGCGGGCAATCAGCAGCAGTTCGAAGGACGAGGAGAGCGCCGCGACCAGATTGCCGATGACGAAGAACACCAGCGTCCACAGGATCACGCGCCGCCGGTCCCATTCGCCGGTCAGCGTCGCCAAAACCGGCGTGCCGATCGCATAAGCGAGCGCGAAGGCGGTGATCAGCGAGCCGGCGAGCGGAACGGAGATGCCGGCATCGGCGGCGATGTCGGGAAGAAGGCTGGAGATGACGAAGCCCTCGGTCGAGATCGTGAACGATCCGAGCGCGAGCCAGAAGAGCCGCTTGTCCATGATTGCATGTCCTTAGTTCAAAAGTTATTGAACAATTGGACATAACAGGGCATGATGTCAACCGAGCCCGGGAAAAATAGCTGAACCCTGCTGACAGCCCTGTGTCAGSACAGGCCYCCAAATCGAAGRACCGAAAATGAAGAAGCAGTGTGTACCGGATGGAGGAGGAGACGCGTTGAAGTTGGTGCCGTTTGTGCTTAATTCTGGGCCATGACGTTGCCCCATCCAACCCCGGACCAGATCAGCCTGCCGATCGTGCTCGCCGTGCTCGGCGACCCGACRAGGCTGGCCATCGTGCGCTATCTCGCCAGCAAGGAAGGCGTGCCGCTGAACTGCAGCAAGTTCCTCGATCTCGCCTCGAAGACCAACCTCAGCTACCACCTCGCCAAGCTGCGCGAGGCGGGCGTCACCCGCGCCGAGGTCGTCGGCACCAGCCGGCTGATAACATTGCGCCGCGACGACCTAGACAAGCGCTTCCCGGGCCTGCTCGACAGCGTGATCGCCGCAGCCGGCACCGATCCGGCGCTGCCTGCGGTCGGCGTGTCCGAGGCCGAGATTACGGTCTAGAGCATGATGCCGAAAAGTGTGAAGCGGTTTTCGGGCGACATCATGCTCTATCTCTTTGATTTAGACCCGGCTTCACCGGCGCAGGGCTTGAAGTCCGTCCGTCAAATTCAGGATGACATCGCGCCGTTGCCTCTCCTATAAACACCCCGGCTTGAGGTGGACGCTTCGTTATCGGTCGCGTCTTGGAAAGTGCATTGCCAATGGCCGAACGGATGAGGCGCAAAGTTTCGCTCCAGTCGACACTACCGGTGCTGATCGCCGCTCCCTTGCTGCTGGCCGCTCTGCCGGCACTGGCGCAGGACGCGCCGGGACCGGTCATCTCGATCATCGGCGGCCTCGCTCCGGACGACCTGCTCAACATCCGCGCCACCGCTTCACCGGGTGGMAAGGTGGAAGCKCGCCTGCCGAACGGCTCGGCTGTGAAGAATCTCGGCTGCAACGTCRTCARCGGGCATCCATGGTGCAAGGTCGAGGATACCCAGAACGCTCGCATCGTCGGATGGGCGCCCGCCCGCTACCTCAGCCCGAACAACCCGGCCCCGGCACCCGATGATGCCGTGGCACCCGCGGCCGAAGCCGCCGCCGCGCCCCAGGCACCCGAGGCGCCYGCGGACATCACGGCGCGCCTGGGCRGCGACGCGCCCGCMGCGCCTCCTTCCGCGGCCGAGATCGGCACCACCGCCATGCAGGACGCCTATCATCTCGCCTTTGCGTCGGCGACGACCGGTGAAACCGAACCCTCTGCTTCCGACACCGCCGGCGGCATCCCTTGCGCCCGCAATGTCGGCCAGCCGATGACCCGTTGCCAGATCAGCGTCGCTCATACCGGTAGCGAAAGTGCCGTGACCGTCACCTGGCCGGACGGCGGTACACGCGTCATCACCTTCCATGACGGCGTCCCCGCCAACTCGGACTCACCCGGCGAGTTCCGCTTCACCCGCGAGGGAACGCTCAACATGATCCGTATCGGCGTTTCCGAGCGTTTCGAGATCACGGACGCTCTTGCGATGGGGGATTTCTGAGGGGAGTAGGGGAGTAAGGGAGTATGTGAGTTGCCGCGAACGGGCCACCTACTCCCCTACTCCCCTACTCCCCTACTCCCCTACTCCCCTACTCCCCTACTCCCCTACTCCCCTACTCCCCTACCCTCGCATTTTCGGGGTTACATCCGGGAACACTCTTCCCTATAAGGCCCTCCTAGCCTGATACCAGAATCGCAAGCACAACCGGCCGGGTCCTCCCCCCGTCCCGGTTTTTCGTGCAAGCCGCTCGCCGAACGGAATCCGTGGACATGCCAAGACGCACCGACATCAAGTCGATCCTGATCATCGGGGCCGGCCCCATCGTCATAGGCCAGGCATGCGAGTTCGACTATTCCGGCACCCAGGCCTGCAAGGCGCTGAAGGAAGAGGGGTTCCGCGTCATCCTGGTCAACTCCAATCCGGCCACCATCATGACCGACCCGGAGCTGGCCGACGCCACATACATCGAGCCGATCACGCCGGAAGTGGTGGCCAAGATCATCGCCAAGGAGCGGCCGGACGCGCTGCTGCCGACCATGGGCGGCCAGACGGCGCTGAACACGGCGCTGTCGCTGCGGCGCATGGGCGTGCTCGACCGCTATAATGTCGAGATGATCGGCGCCGATGCGCATGCTATCGACAAGGCCGAGGACCGCGCGCTGTTCCGCCAGGCGATGAGCAAGATCGGGCTGGAGACGCCGCGTTCGATGCTGGCCAACGCCACCGACGTCAAGAATGCCGACCGCAAGACGCACGAAGCCGAGCGCGCCGCGCTGAAGGCCGAGAAGCCGGAAAACCTCGACGCCGCACTCGACGCGCTGGAGACGCGCTGGAACCTCGGCGAAGGCGACCGCAAGCAGCGCTACATCAGCCATGGCATGGCGATCGCGGCCCAGGCGCTCGACCATGTCGGCCTGCCGGCCATCATCCGCCCGTCCTTCACCATGGGCGGCACCGGCGGCGGCATCGCCTAYAACCGMGCCGAATTCTACGACATCGTCCAGTCCGGCCTCGACGCCTCGCCCACCACCGAAGTGCTGATCGAGGAAAGCGTGCTCGGCTGGAAGGAGTATGAGATGGAGGTCGTCCGCGATAAGGCGGACAATTGCATCATCGTCTGCTCGATCGAGAACCTCGATCCGATGGGCGTGCATACGGGCGATTCCATCACCGTCGCGCCGGCGCTGACCTTGACCGACAAGGAATACCAGATGATGCGCAACGCCTCGATCGCGGTGCTGCGCGAGATCGGCGTCGAGACCGGTGGCTCGAACGTGCAGTTCGCCGTCAACCCGGCCGACGGCCGGCTGGTCGTCATCGAGATGAACCCGCGCGTCTCGCGCAGTTCCGCCCTGGCCTCGAAAGCCACCGGCTTCCCGATCGCCAAGGTCGCGGCAAAACTCGCGGTCGGCTACACGCTGGACGAGCTGGAGAACGACATCACCGGCGGCGCGACGCCGGCTTCCTTCGAGCCGACGATCGACTACGTGGTGACGAAGATCCCGCGCTTTGCTTTCGAAAAATTCCCCGGCGCCGAGCCGGTGCTGACCACCGCCATGAAGTCGGTGGGCGAGGTTATGGCCATCGGCCGCACCTTCCAGGAATCGCTGCAGAAGGCGTTGCGCGGACTGGAGACGGGCCTGACGGGATTGGACGAGATCGATATCCCCGGCCTCGACTCCGGCAACGGTTCCGACGACCGCAACGCCATCCGCGCCGCGCTCGGCACGCCGACGCCCGACCGGCTGCGCATGGTGGCGCAGGCGATCCGCATGGGCACGTCGCTGGAAGACGTGCATGCCATGTGCAAGATCGACCCGTGGTTCCTGGAGCAGATCGCCGGCATCATCGCCATGGAGGARCGCATCCGTGAGCATGGCCTGCCGCAGGACGCGGTCAACCTGCGCATGCTGAAAGCGATGGGTTTTTCCGACGCCCGCCTCGCGTCGCTGACGAAGACCGACGCCGAAGTCGTCCAGAGRGTTCGTGAAAAGCTGGACGTTCGTCCGGTCTACAAGCGCATCGACACWTGCGCGGCCGAATTCGCTTCGCCCACGGCATACATGTACTCGACCTATGAAGTGCCTTTCGTCGGCGAGCTCGCCAACGAGGCGCGCGTGTCGTCGCGCAGGAAGGTCGTCATCCTCGGCGGCGGACCGAACCGCATCGGCCAGGGCATCGAGTTCGACTATTGCTGCTGCCACGCGGCCTTCGCGCTGCGCGACGCCGGCTTCGAGGCGATCATGGTCAACTGCAACCCGGAGACCGTCTCRACCGACTAYGACACCTCCGACCGGCTCTATTTCGAGCCGCTGACGCCGGAGGACGTGCTGGAGATCCTGCGCGCCGAGCAGGCTTCRGGCGARTTGGTCGGCGTCATCGTCCAGTTCGGCGGCCAGACGCCGCTGAAGCTGGCGGACGCGCTGGAGAAAGCCGGCATCCCGATCCTCGGCACCTCGCCCGACATGATCGACCTGGCTGAAGACCGCGACCGCTTCCAGAAGCTGTTGCACAAGCTCGGCCTCACCCAGCCGAAGAACGGTATCGCCTATTCGGTCGAGCAGGCGCGTCTCGTCGCGGCCGAGCTCGGTTTTCCGCTGGTGGTGCGTCCGTCCTATGTGCTGGGCGGTCGCGCGATGCAGATCATCTACAATGAAGGCATGCTGCAGACCTATCTGCTCGACACCGTGCCCGGCCTGGTGCCGGAGGACATCAAGCAGAAATACCCCAACGACAAGACCGGCCAGATCAACACGCTGCTCGGCAAGAACCCGCTTCTGTTCGACACCTATCTGACCGGCGCCATCGAGGTCGATGTCGACTGCCTGTGCGACCGCAAGGACACTTTCGTCTCCGGCATCCTGGAGCATATCGAGGAGGCCGGCATTCACTCGGGCGATAGTGCCTGCTCGCTGCCGGTGCATTCGCTGCACCCGGACCTCGTCGACGAGTTGGAACGGCAGACCGCGGCGCTCGCCCGCGCGCTCAATGTCGGCGGCCTGATGAATGTGCAATACGCCATCAAGGACGGCACGGTCTATGTGCTGGAGGTCAACCCGCGCGCCTCGCGCACCGTGCCCTTCGTCGCCAAGACCATCGGCCGTCCGATTGCGAAAATTGCCGCCCGCATCATGGCCGGCGAAACGCTGGAAAACGCCTTCGCCCATTACGGCGCCATGCCCGACCCGCGCAATCCCGGCCACATCGCGGTCAAGGAAGCCGTGTTCCCCTTCGCCCGCTTCCCCGGCGTCGACATCCTGCTCGGGCCGGAAATGCGCTCGACCGGCGAGGTCATGGGCCTCGACCGCGACTTCGCTCTGGCCTTCGCCAAGAGCCAGCTGGGGGCGGGTGTCGATCTCCCCCGCGCAGGCACGCTGTTCGTCTCGGTGCGCGACGAGGACAAGGCCGGCATCCTGCCCGCCGTGAAACGCCTCGCCGGCCAGGGCTTCAAGGTGCTCGCCACCTCCGGCACCGCGCGCTTCCTCGCCGAGAACGGCGTGGTGGCCGAAAAGATCAACAAGGTGCTCGAAGGCCGCCCGCACATCGAGGACGCCATCCGCAACCGCCAGGTCCAGATCGTCTTCAACACCACGGACGGCCAGAAGGCGGTGTCGGACTCGAAATCGCTGCGGCGGGCTACGCTGATGCAGAAGGTGCCGTATTACACGACGCTGTCAGGTGCGGCGGCGGTTGCGGAGGCGATTGCGGCGCTGCGGGCTGGGAATTTGGAGGTGCGGCCGCTGCAGGAGTATTTTGGGTAATCGGCTGACGGATAAGGCCCGAGCCCTGCGGATGGGGACGGGCTGACAGGTCGATCTGGGCATGGGGTCTCCTCCCAGATGGATACCGCAATCTAACTTCCGGCGAGCGCCGGCAGAGCCGCCTTACGGTGCGGGGTTCGCCAGGAGCGTTGCAAACTACCGCGGCGCTCTACGGCGCCCCCCTCTGTCCTGCCGGACATCTCCCCCACAAGGAGGGAGATTGGCCCTCGCCCGGGCTTTCGCTAATCGCCAACGTCGCAGGAATGAGTGGAGCGCCGAACCTGCTGATCTCCCCCCAAGTGGGGGAGATGTCCGGCAGGACAGAGGGGGGCGCCGTGGAGCGCGGCCTCACATCGCCTGGCTGCTGGGTCTGGGCGCTCGACATGAAGAAGAAGGTCGGCTACGCGCCCGACATTTGAGCGCCTGTCGCCAAAGCGGGCGGGCTCCGAAACCCCCGCCCCGGAGCCCGCCTTGGAGTGGCTGACGCATGCCGGCACAGCCTCCTCCGACGCCTTGCCCGCGTCGATCCGCCGATCGGCCGCCCGGCACCTTCATGAATTAGCATGACCTAACGTTACCCTATGTGAAGCCGTTCACAATGGCGCGGAACATCGGGTTTCGCGGCGCTCCCGGCGAACGCAGGACGGGGCTAGCCTTCCCAGGCGACCGGGACCATGCCGAGCCGCTCGTAGAGCCTGAAGGCGGCAGCGTTCTTCACGCTGTTGGTCTTGAGGTCGACATGGGCCGCCCCCCTGTCCCGGAACACCAGGAAGACGTGGCGCATCAGCGCCTCGCCGATACCGCGGCGCCTGGAGGCCGGATGGATCGCGAGATCCTTGACGAAGCCGGACGTCCAGCAAAGGGCGGCGCCCGCCAGCAAGCCCTTGCCGTCGATGACCAGGAAACACAAGTCCGGATCGAATTCGGCATCGCCGTGGATGCGCGGCCACCAGTCGTCGAACGGGCCGTCGGCGCCGTCGTCGAACGCCTCTTCCAGCAGCGCGTGCAAGGCGTGCGCGTCCCGGTGCTCGAACACGCGCATGATGAAGCCTTCCGGCCAATGCGGCGCGATCAGCGCGTCGTCGAGAAGCTTGCGGAGGCGAACATCGTTCGGCGCCGGCGGACTGCGGCCTTCGTCTTCGTGCATGTCCCGGAACACCTAGTCCCAAAACTGCCGCGCGCTTTCAGCCTGTTCTGCAGAGCTCAGGCGCCCGGCTCCAGGCGGCGGTCGACGCCGAGGCCGGTCGCCTCAAGCAGGCCCTTGCGCTTGGCGTCGTAATAATAGCCGGTCTGGTAGAGCATGTCGGCACGCTTGGCGTTGCCGCCGGACACCAGCCAGGCGCCGCGCAGATATTTGACCGCGTATTTGAGGTTGGTCTCGGCGTCGAACAGGCCGGTCGCCGGTCCGTCATAGCCCATGCCGCGCGCCGTGGCGTGCTTGATCTGCATCAGCCCCCAATGGCCGTGATTGTAGGCTTTCGGGTTGAAGGTGCTCTCGCGGTTGACGACATGGCGCACCAGTTCGACCGGTACCTCATAGATCACCGAATATTTCTCGATCAGCCGCTCGATCTCGACGCGCGCGCCGGTCGCGCGCGGCTCGGGCTGACCAGGCTGGGCAAGCAGCGCCGGATTCTGCGGCATCACATAGGCGACCTGCTGGACGCCGGGCATCGGCGCAATCTTCGCCGACTGGCCGGTGAGCGGCATGGCGACGGCCGCCGTCGCATAGACGGGCGCCGGCTTGAGCGAGCCGGGGCCGGTCGGCGAGGCACCGGCCATCAGCAATGGCGGCGGCGGGAACTTTCCGGCGGCTGGCGTCGAGCCTGCGAACGCGGCCACCGGCTGCGCCGGCGGCGGCAATTGCCCGCCAGGCTGGACCGGCGCCGGCAGTTGGGCACCGGGCGCCGCGGCGGTAGCGGCATCGACTGCGAGCGCGGCGGTCTGCACCGGAACAAGGCCCGAGGATTCAGGCAGCACGGCAACGGTTTCGGGCAGCGCAACGGTCGGTGTATCGTCCACGACAGCAGGCGTCGAAGCCGCCGCAAGCGCCGGCGCGGCCTTCATCTGCGAGGTCGAGGTGCAACCGCTGAGACCGGCGGCGGCAACGATCACGCCGGTCGCGATTAGGGTGACTTTGATTGGCAAGCCGTGCGGGTCCGGTTTGTCGGGTTGTTAAAAAGTCCTTACACCAGCGATTCAACGTGGGCAATCAGGGCCGCCAGATGGTTTTCGGGTGGCGAGACTGCGAGCAAACTGCGATATTGTTCCCTATCTGTACCGGGCATATCGCCGTTTTTCGCGGTTTTGCGGGAAGGAGCCATCATGGAAAATGCACCCTCGATCACGGCCGGCCACGCAGTGTTAGAAACAGTGATCGGCTTCATGGGCATTGCCTGGAGCGAAAAGGGTCTGATCCGGCTCTGCCTGCCCGAACGCAAGCGCGAGGCGGTGGAGCGCCGGTTGCTGCGTCACCCTGGCGTCTCGGCCTCGACGGACCAGCCGCCTTGGGTGGTCGAGCTGATCGCCTCGATCAAGGCCTACGCGGCCGGCGAGGACGTCGATTTCTCCAGCGTGCCGGTCGATCTCGCCGGCGTCGACGACTTCCGCCTCGCGATCTACGACGCCGCGCGCCGGCTGGGTTTCGGCGAGACCACCACCTATGGCGAGCTGGCGAAGCGCGCCGGCCATGCCGGGCTCGCCCGCGAAACCGGTGCTGCGCTCGGCGCCAACCCGGTGCCGCTGGTCATTCCGTGCCACCGCATCCTGGCCGCTGGCGGCAAGATCGGCGGCTTCTCGGCGCCCGGCGGCTCGGTCACCAAGGAAAGGATGCTGGCCATGGAAGGCGTGCGCGTCGGCCCGCCGCCGGCCGCGCAGGCGTCATTTGCCTTCTGAATCCGGCTCCCAATCAAGGAGATAGAGCATGATGTCGCCCGAAAACCGCTTCACACTTTTCGGCATCATGCTCTTAGAGCCGGATGATTTCGGATCTGGTCGATCCGAAATCTGAATCCGCCTCTAATCAAAGAAATAGAGCATGATGTCGTCCGAAAACCGCTTCACACTTTTCGGCATCATGCTCTAGTGGCGGCGAGGGAAGAAGCGCCGGTGGAAGCGCCGGTCGAACTCCGGACGCTTGCAGACATAGACGGCGCAGGACTTGGTGTCGGCGCTCGGCACATAGGCCCGCGTCCTCACCTCGCCCATGTCGCAGAAGCGCTCGTCCCGCACGTAGCGGTCATAGAGCGGCAACCCAGGCACGCGGCTCGACTGATAGCGCAGGATGACGGCGCCCTGGCTGGCGATCGTAGCCTGCACCTTGCCGCAGCTCATGCGCGTCGGATCGTAGCGTGAGACCGCCTGCGCCTCGGCGGCAACCAGCATCAGGCAGGCGGCGAGCAGAATGGTCTTCATGATCCTTCTCCCAGGACTGGAACGGCACGCTGGACCCGGCCTTCATCCCCTGCCCGCCGATCGCCGGCCGACAAAGGCTTTCACGCAATTGGAACACCCGTTGGGCGACACGCGCAAGCTGGCGTTTACGACACCGTCTTGTTTTCAATGCAAAAGCAGCCTATATAGCCCGCATTGAATTTGGCCGATCGATCGGGCCTCGCGATCTTCGCGTTTGCTGACGTCTCCAAAATTTCGATACCACCGGCTGGACTTCGGTCCGGTCATACAATGGCAAATGTGAAGGATATTTCTGAATGGCTACTGGTACGGTCAAGTGGTTCAACGCCACCAAGGGCTTCGGCTTCATTCAGCCCGATTCGGGCGGCGCGGACGTTTTCGTCCATATCTCCGCCGTTGAGCGCGCTGGCATGAGCACCCTTGTTGAAGGCCAGAAGATCAACTTCGAGATCGAGCAGGACCGCCGCACCGGCAAGTCCGCTGCTGGGTCTCTGAGCAAGGCAGCCTGATTTCGCTCAAGGCGCGCRCTGGGCGACAGCCTAGGGCGCGCGGCAAGTCACGGATGTACTGACGGTCGCGCGAGAAGCGCGCCGGAGCAGAAGAGCCGACAAGCTGGAACAGCAGATAGCTGCCAGCCCGGTTAAGACGCTCCCGGTCAGGCTACCGGCACGGGAAGGCGGGCATTGCCCGCCTTTTTTGTTGCCTATATCGCCGCCATTGGCCTCATTAAGGCAATTATGTTATCTGCTGGCTATGACTAAGCTCGAACAGATCGAAAAGTCCGTCGCCGAACTGGGCCCCGAAGACTTGAAAGCATTTGCCGCATGGTTCGAGGCGCTTCAGGCGGATCTTTGGGACAAGCAGATTGAGGCCGACACCAAGGCAGGCCGACTGGACAAATTGATAGCCGAAGCCCGTGCCGAGATAGCTGCCGGCAAACTGCGCGACCTGTGAGGCACCGCGCCACCGCCAGTTTTTGGACGAAATACAATTCTCTGCCGAAATCCGTTCGCCGTACGGCCGACAAGTGCTTCACATTGATGAATAGCATCCCCGGCACCCATCCCTTCATTTCAAAAAGGTGGGCGAACTCTGGTCGACGAGAATAGACGACAATTATCGCGCCTTGGCCCTGGAAAGCCCTGACGGCTTTCACTGGATCTGGATCGGCACGCATGCCGAATACGACCGCCTTATCAAATAGCACACCACAGCAAATCGGATAGCCACCCCACAAAGCAACCGCGAAATTGCCGACGCATGAGGATGGAACTACGGCAGCCAATCCAGCGGCACATGCTCCTTGTCCGCCTCGACCCGCTTCAGCCACTCCACCACCGCAGGATACGCGTCGAGCTGGAAGCCGCCCGTCTCGGCGGTGTGCGTGTATGCATAGAGCGCGATGTCGGCGACACTGTAAGCGTTGCCAGCGAAAAAGGCGTTCTGCTCCAGATGCCTGTTCATCACGCCGAGCGCCTTGTTGCCGCGTTCCAGAGTCTGCGCCAGCCGTTCCGGCGTCGCGTCGCTGGCCCTTTCCGGAAAGGTGATCAGCGCTTTGCGCACCGCGATATAGGGCTCGTGGCTGTACTGCTCGAAGAACAGCCACTGATAGGCCAGCGCCCGCTCGTATCTGTCGGCCGGCAGGAAGCGCGTGCCTTCGGCGAGGTAGAGCAGGATCGCGTTGGATTCGGCAATGCGCCTGCCGTCGTCGAGCTCGAGCAGCGGCACCATGGCGTTGGGGTTCTTGGCGACGTAGTCCGCCTTGCGCGTCTCGCCGGTGTGTGAATTCACCTCGATACGGGTGAAGGGAATGCCGAGCTTCGCCATCAACAGGCGCGGCTTGTAGCAATTGCCGCTGTCGATCATGTCGTAAAGTATCATGGCCCTCACCTAAGCAACGCCGGGAAAACTGTGCAGCGGTTAGGCTCGGCGCCTTCGCCGCAGCCTTCCGTCCGGAATTGCGCAAGACCAGCGATTCCACCGGATGCTGAACTGCTCTCGCGCGACGGTCGCTCTACGCGCCCGCGCGCGCCTCATCCAGTGATTTGTTTTTGAGTGAAACCATCAGCGGCGCTGATGCAAGGGCACGACCTTGTTGTCCGCATCGAGCAGAGCATCGATCGAGAGCGGCTCCTCGTTGAAGATCGTGCCGGCGAGCGCCGGCCGCGCAAGGTGGAACCCTTGCAGGAGATCGACGCCGCCGTCGAGCGCCACGCGCAGGTGCGAGGACTGTTCGATGCCTTCGACCAGCACCTTGGTGCCCCGGTCATGCAGCATCGAAACCAGCGGCCTGAAGAAGCGCTCCGCGGCCGCATGGCGGCAGAACTCGGCGAACCATGTGCCGTCGATCTTGACGATATCGGGTTGAAGCAGGTCCATCCGCTCCTCGGTCGAATGGCCGGTGCCGAAATCGTCGATCGCGATGCGGATGCCATCGCGTCGCATCTCGCGCACGAGGCGGGCGAGAACCTGATTGTCGGCCGCCTGCTCGGTGATCTCGCAGACCAGCATGGCCGGTTCAAGGCCGAAATCGTCGAGATGCTTTGCCATCAGCCGGATCTCGGCCAGCGCTCGCCCGAGATGATCGTTGATCAGCGGATCGTAGTTGAAGAACAGCCTCAGCCCGTCGACACCGATGTTGCAATAGTTGCCGAGGTGAAGCCTCCTGCACATCGCCTCGACGAACAGGCGGTCCGAAGCCGGCACGCTGTCGAAGAACACCGCCGGCGCCAGCGGCCGCGCGAGCCGCCTCGGCTCGACCAGCGCCTCGACGGCTACCGCCTCGAGCGTCCTGCCCCGCGGCGCGAAGATCGGCTGATAGGCGCTCCACAGCCGGAACTCGCCATAGACGCCGAACAGAAGGCCGATCTCGTCGGCGAAGATCGCCTCGGCGACGTTGCGTCGCCTCTCCATACGCGCGGTCATGGCGCCACCTTGCGCCCGAACACCCGCGCCGGTCGGGCCGATTGCCCCGGAGCCGCGCCGGAGGCACCCGCGGTCCTGCTTTCCGCGGCGGCAGGCGGCTCCGCGCCCTTGGCGAAAACGCGAAAGCTGGTCGGAGCGAGTTCCGGCCGCGCCAGCACGTAACCCTGCACCATCGAGGCCCCGGACTTCTCCGCCAGTTCGAGTTGCCAGCCCTCCTCGATGCCTTCGAAGACGGTGCGGATGCCTTGTCGTTCAAAGCCATTGACCATGGCGGTCAACAGCGCGAAGCCGGCGCCTGACTCCATCAGCTGGGTGATCCAGTACGCATCGAATTTGACGATGTCCGGCCTCAGTTCCTTGATGCGGTTGATGTCGGATTCGTCGGCGCCATAGTCGTCGACGGCAATGCGGAAGCCGTTGGCCCGCAGCGCCTCGACAAAGCTGTAGAGCGTCTCCTGCGAGGCCGACTTCTGCTCCGTGACCTCGCAGACGATGTGGCGCGGATCGATACCGGCCTCGTGCAGCACCAGCCGCATGTCGCGCAACGCCTTGTCGGCAATGATGCGGTCGGTGAACACCGACGGGTCGAAATTGATGAAGATCGATGCCTCTTGCGGCAGGCAGGCGCCCGCGTTCAACAGATGCAGCGTGCGCGTCAATGCCTCGATATGCAGCCGGTCATTGGCCGGACACGTGCTGAAGAAGCTTCCCGGTGACTGCGGCTCGCCGTCGCGAAACGGCCGGATCAGCCCCTCGAAGGCGGTGACGGAAAGCTTGCCCTCGTTGAAGGCGAAGATCGGCTGGAAGGCGCTCTGCAGCGTATAGATGCCCCAGACACCGCTGGAGGTGCCGTCATCATGACGGATGATGTGGGCAAGCCCGATGCTGCGCGACAAGGGTCCTCACTCCGCGAAAACTGGCGGAATTCAATCCGCGATCTTGCCAGCCAACGGTTTACCGGTGGTTGATGAATCTGGAATTGCCGCTCACGCCGGCTTGACCCCTGGCTTATGCGACAACGCTTGCGCTTGGACCGGCGATGCGACATGAGAAGCGCCGCGGCCGCTCCTGGCCGCCTTTTCTCGGAGACACCTTGTCATGGCCTTTCTTGCCGACGCCCTTTCCCGCGTGAAGCCTTCCGCGACCATCGCGGTGACGCAGAAAGCGCGCGAGCTGAAAAACGCCGGCCGTGACGTGATCGGSCTCGGCGCCGGCGAGCCGGACTTCGACACGCCCGACAACATCAAGAACGCGGCGATCGAGGCGATCCGCCGCGGCGAGACCAAGTACCCGCCCGTTTCCGGCATCGCGCCGCTGCGCGAGGCGATCGCGAAGAAGTTCAAGCGCGAGAACAACCTTGACTACCGGCCGGAGCAGACCATCGTCGGCACCGGCGGCAAGCAGATCCTCTTCAACGCCTTCATGGCGACGCTGAACCCCGGCGACGAAGTCATCATTCCGCGCCCCTACTGGGTGAGCTATCCCGAGATGGTGGCGATCTGCGGCGGCACGTCGGTATTCGCCGAGACCTCGATCGGCAACGGCTTCAAGCTCACCGCGGAAGTGCTCGAAAAGGCGATCACGCCAAGGACGAAATGGTTGCTGATGAACTCGCCCTCCAACCCGTCCGGCGCCGCCTACACGGAAGCCGAGCTTCGGGCGCTGGCCGACGTGCTGCTCAAGCATCCGCATGTCTGGACGCTGACCGACGACATGTACGAGCACCTGACCTATGGCGACTTCGTCTTCAAGACCATCGCGGAAGTCGAGCCGAAGCTCTACGAGCGCACGCTGACCATGAACGGCGTGTCGAAGGCGTACGCCATGACCGGCTGGCGCATCGGCTACGCCGCCGGCCCCGTTCATCTCATCAAGGCGATGGACATGATCCAAGGTCAGCAGACCTCTGGCGCCTGCACGATCGCGCAGTGGGCTTCCGTCGAGGCGCTCAACGGTCCGCAGGACTTCATCGCGAAGAACAAGGCGATCTTCCAGGGACGGCGCGACCTCGTCGTGTCGATGCTCAACCAGGCGCGCGGCATCACCTGCCCGTCGCCGGAAGGCGCCTTCTATGTCTATCCGTCCTGCGCGCAGCTGATCGGCAAGAAGACGAAGAGCGGCAAGATCATCGACAGTGACGAAGCCTTCTGCGCGGAACTGCTCGATGCCGAGGGTGTTGCGGTGGTGTTCGGTTCGGCCTTCGGCCTCGGCCCGAACTTCCGCATCTCCTACGCGACATCGGAGACGTTGCTGGAGGAAGCCTGCACACGTATCCAGCGCTTCACGGCCTCGCTGACCTGATGGGCGCATGCCTCCCAGCCACAAGAAACCCGGCCTGAGCCGGGTTTTTTGTTGAGCATACCCCTAGAGCCGGATGATTTCAGGTCGAGTCGACCTGAAATCATCCGGCTCTAGCGCAGGCGCCGCACCTCGCGAGCAGGCTCATATCCATATCGTAGCAGCTGCGCCGGACGGTCGACAGACACGGCGTCGGAGAGTGTTCCGGCGCAAGGGCAAACCTGCATAAGCTGTTGCAATACTGTCATAAATCGTCGCTTTTTAACCATAAACGAGAAGCGCCGGGCCAGGCGCGCTGGAATAGAGTACGCTAGGTGCCGTGCTCAATATTTCTTAACGGCTGGATTCTAGCCATGGCTCGTGCTGTGGGGGCGCGGATATGAGCATTTTGGCGACGATCAAGGACCATAGCGGCAGGGTCTACCGCGGCATCCAGGCGCTGCTCGTTGTGAGCGTCGCCGCCATTGCGCTTACCGTTTTTGGTCTGGCCGAAAGCACCTCACGCGCCACCGCTCTCGCCATATCGGCGACATCGACATGCCTGGCCCTTCTGGTGTTGATGTATATGCGCGCGAGCGTGGTTCAGAGCCTGCAGTCGGCGGCGGCCGCCGACGCGGAGAAGCATCGCTTCCTCACTGTAGACGCGATGACCGGCGCCATGACCCGTCGCTATTTCATCGAGGCGTTGCGCGACAGGCTGGGCACCTTGCGCAACAAGCGCGAGGCGAGCCTGCTTCTGATCGACCTCGACCATTTCAAACAGCTCAACGATACGTTCGGCCACCAGTTCGGCGATCTTGCGCTGGCGCATCTGGTGAAGGAGGCCGAGCGGATCTTTACCGACGGCGTCATCGGCCGCCTCGGCGGCGACGAGTTCGGCGTCATTCTCCCGCATGCCGACGCCGCCGCCATCCACAAGGATGCGCGCCGGCTGCTTGACGCGATGCGGCTCGGGAAAAGGTATGAGGGCAAGATCATCCCGCTGTCGATATCGGCCGGCGTGGCGCTTGCGCCGCTCCACGCCTCCAACACCACCGAACTGATGCTGCTCGCCGATCTTGCGCTTTACGAAAGCAAGGCGGGCGGCCGGGGACGTGTCACGGTGTTCGACGAGGAGATGTTGTCGGACAAGCGCTACCGCCGGCTCGTGGAGCGCGAATTGCGCGCCGCCGTCTATCTCGGCGAACTCGAGCTCCACTWTCAGCCGATCGTCGGCYGCGACGGTTCCATTGATGCGCTCGAAGGGTTGATCCGCTGGCGCCATCCTGTGAGAGGCCTGATATCGCCCGCCGAGTTCATTCCGATCGCCGAGCGTTCGACGCTGATCGATATGATCGGCGAGTGGGTTTTCAAGCGCGCCTGCAACGACATCGGCCACTTTCCGGGACGGCGCATCAGCATCAATGTGTCGGGCGAGCAATTGAAGCGAGACGAGATCGTGACCATGTGCGACCGCATCTTGCGCGAAACCGGCCGATCGGCGTCTGAATTCATCATCGAGATCACCGAGACGGTGGCAACGGCCGCCACGCCGGAAATCCTCAGGCGCCTTGAAGCGTTGCGTGGCCTGGGCTTCCACATCGCGCTCGACGATTTCGGTACCGGCCACTGCGGCTTCAACTACCTGAAGACCCTGCCGATCGACAGCGTCAAGATCGACCGCTCCTACATCCGAAGCCTCGCCCACGACCAGGTGGCGCAGATCTTCGTGTCCGCGCTTGCCCAGATCGCTCGCATCCAGGACATCGCCATCGTCGCCGAAGGGGTGGAGACAGCAGAGGAATTCACCCTTGCGCGGACGGCCGGCTGCAGCCGTTTCCAGGGCTATTTCTTCAGCAAACCTGCGCCGCGCGACAAGATGAGCGCCCTGTGCGCCGTCGACACCAAGGCGCTTGCCCTGACGGGCTGATGGATTTTACCGCCGACGAAACCAAGCCGGCGAATGTCCTATTTTTCTTGCCCTCCCCGCAAACCCGTGTGACGATGTCCTTGGGCAGGAGGTGTCGAACACCCCGCCCGCGACGGCCGAACAGGCCGGCCGCCGCTCTTCACAGGGTGCGATCGGACGCAAAACCGGTTTCCACTTTTGCTGGTCGCTCTCTTGGGAAACGCCTGAGTGGAGGTCAGCCATGGGTACTCGCGCCGGAGGACGACGCACGGGACCGAAATGCATCGCCATAGTCGGTCCCTTTGCAAGCGGTAAGACGACACTTCTCGAAGCAATCCTCGCCCGCACGGGCGCCATTCCCCGCCAGAATCCCGTTTCTTCGGGCAACACAGTTTCCGATCATTCGCCCGAGGCCCGCGCCCACGCCATGAGCGTGGAGGCCACCTTCGCCACCACGGAATTCATGGGCGAGCAGCTTACCTTCGTCGATTGTCCCGGCTCGATCGAATTCGCGTTCGAAGCCGAACCCGTGCTCGCCGCCTGCGATGCAGCCGTCGTCGTTGCCGAAGCCGACGAAAAGAAGATCCCGGCGCTGCAGCTCATCATGCGAAAGCTCGACGATCTCGGCGTGCCGCGCATCCTGTTCCTGAACAAGGTCGACAAGGCGATCGCCGGCGTCCGCGAGACGCTGAAGATGCTGCAGCCGGCAAGTTCGGTGCCGCTGCTGCTCCGCCAGATTCCGCTGCGGAAGGACAGCGTCGTCATCGGCTCGATCGATCTCGCGCTGGAGCGCGCCTATGTCTACCGCGAATACGCCGAAAGCCAGGTCGCCGAGATTCCAAACGACGACAAGGCGCGTGAGTTGGAAGCCCGCTTCTCCATGCTGGAAACGCTTGCCGACCACGACGACCAGTTGATGGAGCAACTGCTGGAGGAAATCGAGCCGCCGAAGGACGCGATCTTCGACGACCTTTCAGCGGACCTTCGCGCCGGCGCGGTGACGCCGGTGCTGATCGGTGCCGCCGAGAAAGGCAATGGCGTGCTGCGCCTTCTGAAGGCGATCCGCCACGATGCGCCGGATGTCGAGGCAACCCGCAGGCGCCTTGGCGCGCCGGACGGCAGCCAGACCGTTGTGCAGGTGATGAAGACGATCCATACGGCGCATGGCGGCAAGCTGTCGGTCTCGCGCGTGCTTTCGGGSCAGTTGGCCGACGCGGCCGAGCTTTTCCTCTCCAACGGCGACACGGCCAAAGTCTCCGGCATCTACAAGATGCTCGGCAAGGACCAGTCCAAACTGACATCCGCCAAGGCTGGCGACACGGTCGCGCTCGGCAAGCTGGACAATGTCAAGACCGGCCAGACGCTGAGCTCCGCCAAGGGCGGCATCAGGCCGCTGGTCACGCTGGAGCCGGCGCAGCCCGTCTTTGCGTTCGCGCTGCGCCCCAAGGAGCGCAAGGACGAGGTCAAGATGTCCGCGGCGATCCAGCGGCTTGCCGAGGAAGATCCCTCGCTCAGCCTCCGCCACAACCAGGACTCCGCCGAGACCGTCCTGTCGGGGCATGGCGAGATGCACCTTCGCGTGGTGCGCGAGCGCCTCGAGGGCAAGAACCAGATCCCGATCGAGGGACACGCGCCGGCGGTGCCTTACCGCGAAACGATCCGCAAATCCGCCCAGCAGCGCGGCCGCCACAAGAAACAGTCGGGAGGGCATGGCCAGTTCGGCGACGTGGTGATCGAGATCAAGCCTCTGCCGCGCGGAACCGGCTTCCAGTTCACCGACACGATCACCGGCGGCGTCGTGCCCAAGACCTACATCCAGTCGGTCGAGACCGGCATCCGCGACTATCTGAAATCGGGCCCGCTGGGCTTCCCGGTGGTCGATGTCGCCGTCAACCTGTCGGACGGTTCCTACCACGCCGTCGATTCCTCCGACATGGCCTTCCAGATGGCGGCCAAACTCGCGATGAAGGAAGGCATGGCCGCCTGCTCGCCGGTCCTGCTCGAGCCGGTCATGAAGGTGGAGATCGTCACGCCTTCCGAGGCGACCTCCAAGATCATCGCGCTGATTCCGCAGCGGCGTGGCCAGATCCTCGGCTACGACGCACGGCCCGACTGGCCGGGCTGGGACGTCGTCGAGGCAACCATGCCGCAGGCCGAGATCGGCGACCTGATCATCGAGCTGCGCTCCGCGACCGCCGGGGTCGCCAGCTACAGGGCCGGTTTCGACCACATGGCCGAGCTGACCGGGCGTCTCGCCGACGAGGCGATGAACGCCAACGGCAAGGCTGCTTGACTGGAACCTGTCGACGACACCAAAACGGCGTCCAGATCTTCTGGACGCCGTTCTTTTTGCGGACCGTCTTCCTGGGAGGCAAACGGCAGGTCCGCCGCAGCGGGAAAATGGTTCGGACGCGGTAGCTGCCTGAGCCCGGCCGTCCGAGTGATGCCCCCATCGCCCGAACCGGCCAACCGCGTCCTATGATCTGCTTAATCCATGGAGTGCGTCCGCGACATGTTACCCGATGTTACATGTCACCGTTACGCGGCGATTGCGGACGCATTTCCGAAGGCTGTGGGACATGCGCGCAACAAAAAAGCCGGATCAATAAAGATCCGGCTGAGTTTGATTGGAAGTGCCGATTAGGGCTAACCTCCAGAGGGGAACACTCGAGGGCGCTAATGGGAGGAGAACGCGCCCCAGAGATGCAACTATATATCTGCTCATCATGCCCAAGAAACAAGCATCTATTTTGCAACACACGCATGCAAAAAGACGCAGGCTGTGGTCCAACCCATCCCCAGGACCGATAGGACCAGAAAAATCGCCGAATCCGCGCCCTCTATGGCCCCAAAGTGGTCGCCGATATGCAAAAAGCCGCCAATTTGGGCGATAAATACGTTAGAATCCTAAATGATATGAATTCGAGCAGGTTGCGTTTATTTTTGCGGCAGGAGATTCCATGCGGACTTCTTCGGCAATCGCCGGCAGTGCGCTATTCCTTATCGCGGCGCCAGGCGTGGTCGCCGGGCTGGTGCCCTGGCTGTTGACCGACCATTATCGCATCCCGCTGTCCACCGTGCCGGGTTTCGTGCCCGCGGGGTGGGTCCTGGTCGTCGCGGCCGGTGCGACCCTGCTGCATGCCTTCGCCCGCTTCGCCCTGGAGGGCTCGGGCACGCCGGCCCCGGCGGCGCCGACCGAGAGACTGGTCGTCGGCGGCATCTATCGCTACGTCCGCAATCCCATGTATCTTGCGGTGCTGTCGATTATCCTTGGCCAGGCGCTGCTGTTTTCAAGCTGGGCCGTTATCGTCTACGGACTGGTCGTGGCCGCGGCGATGATCTCGTTCGTCAAATTCTATGAGGAGCCGACGCTCGCCCGCCGCTATGGCGCCGAATACGAGGCCTACCGCCGCGCCGTTCGCGGCTGGCTGCCGCGGCTGACGCCGTGGCGCGGCTAGAACGGTTCAGCGTTTCATGGAATCGCCGATCTAACTCTTTGTTTTTACGCAATTCCGGACGGAAAACCGTTACACACTTTTCCTGGAATTGCTCTAGGCCCTAGTAGGACCAGCTGCGCGCCTTGGCGATGATGAAATCGCGAAACACATGCAGCTTCGCCTGGTTCTTCATCGCGTCGGGATAGGCGAAATAGGTGTCGAAGGATGGCACCTCGGTCTCGGGCAGCAGTTGGACAAGGTTCGAATCCTTGCTGATGACGTAGTCGGGCAGCATGGCGATGCCGGCGCCGCCCTGGACCGCCCGCTTGATCGACAAGATATCGTTGATCTGCAGCGTCGGCACCCTTTGCCCGCCTTCGAAATCGCCGATCGTTTCCAGCCAGTTCAGTTCCGACAGATGCGAGGGCACCGGAACGCCGAAGGTGACGATCCGATGGTTCCTGAGTTCGGCGATCGAGGCCGGCCTACCGAATTTGGCGATATAGGAAGGCGCCGCGTAGAGATGGAAATGCACCGTGAACAGCCGGCGCTGGATGAGGTCCGGCTGCTGAGGCTGACGCAGCCGGATGGCGCAATCGGCCTGGCGCATGGTGAGATCAAGTTCCTCATTGGCGAGGATCAGTTGCAGGCTGATCTCGGGATAAAGCTCGATGAATTCCTGCACGCGCTCGGTCAGCCAGCCGGCGCCCAGCCCAACCGTGGTCGTCACCCGCAGCACGCCCGAAGGCCGGTCCTTGGTCTCGGTCAGCCGCGACTTGATGGTCTCGAGCTTCATCAGCACGTCATGCGCCGTGCGGAACAGCATCTCGCCTTGCTCGGTCAGCACAAGGCCGCGGGCATGGCGATGAAACAGCGCCACGCCGACATCGTGCTCCAGCGCGCTGACCTGGCGCGAGATCGCCGACTGCGAAAGATGCAATGTCTCTGCGGCGTGGGTAAACGACCCAGCCTCCGCCGCGGCGTGAAATACGCGTAGCTTGTCCCAGTCCAGCGCCATGATACCCCTCGTGTTGCTTTGGCGTCTGAATGAAAAATCAGGCTTTTAAACGGCTTTTCTCAGCCGATCGCTTATTCCGCCGCCTCGCGATGGAGTTCGATCCCGGCCAGGTACTTTTCGGCCTCGAGCGCGGCCATGCAGCCGAGCCCCGCCGCCGTCACCGCCTGCCGGTAGACGTCGTCCGTGACGTCGCCTGCGGCAAATACGCCCGGCACATCGGTGCGCGTCGAATCCGGCGCCGTCCACAGATAGCCGTTCGCCTTCTGCTTCAGCTTGCCCACGAAGAGCTCGACCGCCGGCGCGTGGCCGATCGCGACGAAGACGCCGTCGACCTTGAGCCGCGACACCTCTCCGGTCGCCACGTTGCGCAGCTTCAGTCCCTCGACCGAAGGCGGCAACGGCGCCTTGCCCGGCTGGCCGGTGATCTCGTCGACGACCGTGTCCCAGATGACGCGAACATTGTCCTTCTTGAACAGCCGCTCGCGCAGGATCCTTTCAGCCCGGAAATCGCCGCGCCGGTGAATGATCGTGACGCTCTTGGCGAGATTGGCCAGGTAGAGCGCTTCCTCGACGGCCGAATTGCCGCCGCCGACCACCGCGACATCCTTGGCGCGATAGAAGAAGCCGTCACAGGTGGCGCAAGCCGACACGCCGAACCCCATGAAGGTCTGCTCCGATGGAATGCCAAGCCACTTGGCTTGCGCGCCGGTGGCGATGATCAGCGCATCGGCGGTGTAGACGGTGCCGGAGTCCCCGGTGGCGCGGAACGGCCGCACATTGAGGTCGACCGCGGTGATGATGTCGTTGACGATCTCGGTGCCGACATGCTCGGCCTGCTTGAGCATCTCGCCCATCAGCCAGGGACCCTGGATCGGATCGGCGAAGCCGGGATAGTTTTCGACATCCGTGGTGATCATCAACTGGCCGCCCTGCTGCAGACCGGCGACCAGCATCGGCTTCAGCATGGCGCGCGCGGCATAGATGGCCGCGGTATAGCCGGCCGGACCGGAACCGATGATGAGAACGGGCGCGTGCTTGGTGTTCATAAGAAAGTCCCCTGCGGCAAAGGCCGTGGTTTTGTCGCGCGTAATGTAAGTGTTGCCCGCGAGGCCAGCAAGGCAGCTTGGCCTTCGTCCCCGGAAAGCTTCGCGGCGCCGCATGGTGGGCCATGTCGCTGTCCGAAAGCAGAAAAATCATCGCAAAGGGATGGCCTCCAGTACGAAACCTAATTACAAAATCGCGAAAGATTCTTGCGCTAAAACCGATCATGCCGCTCAAAGCCGATCTCGACGCCATCGACTGGAAGATCCTGCGCGAGTTGCAGAATGACGGGCGCATGACCAATGTCGAGTTGTCGAACCGGGTCGGCATCTCGGCGCCGCCCTGTTTGCGCCGTGTCCGGCGGCTGGAGGAAGCCGGCATCATCCGCGGCTACCGCGCCCTGCTCAACGCGCCGGCGCTCGGCATGGATGTCGTGGCCTTCTGCCTCGTCGGCCTGCACCACCAGGCCGACGCCGAGCTCAAGACATTTGCCGAGCGCACACGCGGCTGGCCGATCGTGCGCGACGCCTGGATGGTGTCGGGCGAATCCGATTTCCTCCTGCACTGCGTGGCGAGCGACCTCGGCACCTTCCAGACCTTCGTCATCGAGGAACTGGCTTCGGCCCCCAATGTCGACACGGTGCGCACCGCGCTGACCATCCGCCGCGTCAAGGACGAGGGCCTGGTGGCCTTCGGGCGGCCCTGAGGCGGGGCGCCACGAATTCCGGGACTTCGTCACACCGCCGCCGCGTTGCTGTTCGAAGCACGCGGCGCTGGAAGGCGGGCGTTGTTTCCGGCATCGCCGCCCGATTGGTTTCCGCGCGCAAGCAGCGTAAGTTCCGCGGACAGCCCGCCGTTGGAAGGGGATCATGACTCGATACGCAAGCCCGATTTCGGCGCTCATCATCTGTATGAACGAGGCCGACATGATCGGCCCATGTCTCGAGAGCATCGACTTCTGCGCCGAGATCATCGTCGTGGATTCAGGGTCGACCGACGGCACCGTCGCGTGCGTCCAGGACTATATCGCCAAGGGCTATCCGATAAAGCTGCTGCACAATGACTGGCCCGGGTTTCCGCGCCAGCGGCAATTCGCGCTCGACCAGGCAACCCAGCCCTGGTGCCTGTCGATCGACCCGGACGAACGGGTCGACGACCTGCTACGGCAGTCGATAGTGGCCGCCACGCAAGGCGTGAACGGCAACATCGACGGATGGTATGTCCGCCGCCGCGACTGGCTGAAGGGCTACGGCTACGCCCATCGCTGGGTGCTGCACAACCGGCTGTTGCGGTTGTTCCGCCGCGAAGGCGCCACCATGGACCTGACGGCGCGGGTGCATGAATCGTTCGGCGTGCCGGGCGAAACCAGGACGATCGAAAGCGGGCTGCTGCTGCACCGCCGCGAAATATCGGTCGAGGAGGATATCGCCCGGGCCAATGCCTATTCCAGCCTCAAGGTGCTGACGCTGGTCGAGAAAGGCAGGAAGCCGCGGCTGGCGCGGCTGGTGCTTTCGCCGCTCGGCAATTTCCTGAAGTTCTATCTGGCCAAACGTTACTTCCTGTGCGGCCGGCACGGATTCGTCTACTCGATGATGGTGCTGGTCTATTCCTTCGCTACCGAGGCCAAGCTCTACGAAGCTTCAGAAGGCAAGGATCCGGCCTGACGCTTGCGGTCAGGCTGGGCCAAGCTGCTTCAAGGCCGCTATCAGGCCGCCAAGATCGGCCGCGTTCCGCAACGGCCGGGTGGCAAAGCCGGATTGAACGGCCGCCTCGCCGTCGACCAGCCAGCCCTGCTGCAGGCCGGCACGCTTTCCTGCCTCCATGTCGGCCGGCTTGTCGCCGACGATCAATGAACGCGGAAGGTCGAGCCCAAGACGCTTGGCCGCCTCCGCCAGCATGCCTGGATTGGGCTTGCGCATSGGATGGTCGGCGATTGCCAACRGGCCTGAACCGGCWTCGTGATAGGCACAGGCAAGCACCATGTCGACRRCSGCRTTCYTCTCGGCAAGCAGGTCCAGCACCCGCCGGTTGACMCGGGCAAACRCATCCCAGCCGAAATARCCGCGCGCGATGCCGGACTGGTTGGTGACGACGACGACCGGGATGCCGCATTGGTTGGCGGTTTCAATGGCAGGYGCGATGCCGTCGCGCAGGACYATGTCGGCYGGGTCWTCGGGATAGCCGGTGTCGACATTGATGGTGCCGTCACGGTCCAGGAACAGCGCCGGCAGGCCTGTYGGAAWGGTTCYGYTACCGATCCGCTCGACCCAYAGGCCAGGGTCGGCAAGCGGAAAAGCCGGCTCCGCGTCAGCCATTGCTGAGACGCGCTTCCACCGCCTCGCACAGATAATGGTAGAGGCAGAGATGCCCCTGCTGGATGATCGGCGTCGAGGTCGAAGGCACGTTGAGCAGGATGTCGGTCAAAGGCTTGAGCTTGCCGCCGGTGTCGCCGGTCAGGCTGATCACCGTCATGCCCATCGTCCGCGCCTGCTCGGCGGCGGCAAGGATGCTCGGCGAATTGCCGCTGGTCGAGATCGCAAGCAGCACCGCACCCTCGGACCCGTGCGCCTCGACCTGGCGCGAGAAGACGGTGTCGAAGCCGTAGTCGTTGCCCCATGCCGTCAGCACCCCGGCGTTGGCCGGCAGCGCGATGACATTGTAGGCCTTGCGCTCCTTCAGGAATCTGCCGACCAGTTCGGTGGCGATGTGGATGGCATCGCTGGCCGAGCCGCCATTGCCGCAGACCAGCAGCGCCTTGCCGTGCGAAAGCGCCGTCACCACCGTGCTTACCGCGCGTTCCATCTCGCTGGTCAGGTTGCGCTCGACAGTGGCGGTGATCGCTGCCGCCGAGCGGACCAAATAGTCGTTCAGTTGGGACATGAAAACCTCAATTTGTGGCGCGCAGYTTGCCGATGGTGTTTGTCGTGCTCTTGCCGGCGACAAGGTCGACCAGCACCACGCGCCCGCCYGCCTTCTGGACCACATCGGCGCCGACCACGGTCTCGATCGTGTAGTCGGCKCCCTTGACMAGGATRTCGGGCTTGAGCGCTTCGATCAGCGCTAGCGGCGTGTCCTCCTCGAAGACGACGACGGCATCGACCGAAGCGAGAGCTGCAAGCACGCAGGCCCGGTCATGCTGGTCGTTGACCGGCCGCCCCGGCCCCTTGAGCCGGCGCACCGATTGATCGCTATTGAGGCCGAGGACCAGCCGGTCGCACTGACTGCGCGCGGCATGCAGCAGACTGACATGGCCGGCATGCAGGATGTCGAAGCAGCCGTTGGTGAAGCCGACCGTCAGGCCTTCTTCTTTCCATGCCGCCACCATCCTAGCGGCGGCGTTGGCGTCGAGGATGGCGTCCTGATGGGCAACCGGCCCGTGCGAGCGGAACAGCGCTCCGGAGAGCTCCTCGACCGTCAGCCGCGCCGTGCCGCGCTTGCCGACCACGACGCCGCCGGCCGCATTGGCGATCACTGCGGCCTGCACCCGGTCGGCGCCGGTAGCGATCGACAGCGCGAAGGTCGCGATCACCGTGTCGCCGGCGCCGGACACGTCGAACACCTCGCGCGCCTGCGTGGCGATATGGCGGGCATCTTCCGCGGTCACGACGCTCATGCCCTTTTCGCTGCGCGTGGCGACGATGTACTCGAAGTCATGCGCAGCGATCAGGTCGCGTGCAGCGGCCACAATCTCCTCATCGCCGAACACCGCGCGTCCGACCGCCTCGCCGAGTTCCTTGCGGTTGGGCGTGACCGCGGTCGCGCCGGCGTAGCGGGCATAGTCGCGTCCCTTCGGATCGACCAAGACCGGCTTTCCGGCATCGCAGCAGATCGCGATCAGCTCGGCGGCGACGCCGTCGAGCAGGATGCCCTTGCCGTAGTCGGACAGGATGACGATGTCGGCACGCCCAAGCGCCGCCTGGAAATGCTCGACAAGCGTCGCCCGCTCGGTACCGGAGAGCGGCTTGATCTCTTCCTCGTCGAAACGCAGCACCTGCTGGTTGAGCGCGCTGAAGCGGCTTTTCGACGAGGTCATGCGGTCGCGCCGCTGGGCAAGGCCATCGGTGTCGACACCGAGTTCGCCCAGCATGCGCATGAGATTGTCGCCGGCCTGGTCGGCGCCGATCAACGAAACCGGGATCGCGGCGGCGCCCAGCGAAACGATGTTGGAAACGACATTGCCCGCGCCGCCCAGTGTCAGCATCTCGCCCCGCCCGTGCAGCACCGGGATCGGCGCCTCGGGCGAGATGCGCTCGATGACGCCGTTGACGAAGCGGTCGAGGATGAAATCGCCGACCACCAGCACGGTGGCGTCGCCGAAGCGGGCGATGGCGCGATGCAGGGGCTCCGGAGAAGGCGGATTATGCTTGATCATGTCACTGGCAACGCGCTGATAAGGCCGGTCTCGATCTTGCTGGTCATCATCATCTGACGGCCGGGTCATTCATGGCGAAGCCGATATACCGCAAATCCACGCAGCGCAACGGCAGGCAGCCATGGCCTCGACGGTCAGCTCTTCTGCAAGGCGACGTGAACGCCGAGGCCGACCAGCACAGCCCCGCCCGCTCGCTGCATCAGGCGTTGCGCGCGGCTCGAACGCCGCAGTCGGCCGATCACGGCACCSGCGAGGAAWACGCAGACAATGTCGGCCGAGGAGAACAYCAGGTTGACGATRGTGCCGAGCACAACGAACTGCAGCCAGACCGGAAATGCCRCCGAGGCGTCGATGAACTGCGGCAGGAACGCCATGAAGAAGATCGCGGTCTTGGGGTTGAGCACCTCGACCGTGATGCTCTCGAAAAAAGCGCGTCGCGCCGATTTCCGCTCGATCGAGGGCAATGCCGCATCGCCCTCGGCCCGCTTGCGAAACAGGGCGACGCCAAGCCAGATCAGGTARAGCGCGCCCACAAGCTTGACCGCCATGTAGAGYGTCGGCACGGCGTGGAACAGCACGGACAGGCCGGCGGCCGCRGCGAAGACATGCGCATAGCCGCCCAGGTGAATGCCCAGCGCGGCCGTCAGACCGGACCAGCGGCCGCGCGCCATGGTCTGCGCGGCGGCGTAGAGCATGGCRGGACCTGGAACATAGGCGAAGATGGCCGTGGTGGCGAAAAATGCGATCAGCAGTTCGGTCGACGGCATTTCTGTCCTCACGATCCGATTAGAGGCGGCTCAGTCCGCACGCGGGATGGCTTTGGATTGACTTGTCCGAATGGCCGCCATGAAAGCGGATAGGACCTTCTGGTGGAATGACTGACTGAATACACCGATGCGCGCGCCCGGTTCGAAATAGGCTGAAGATTCCAGGATATCGTGATTGTACTCATCGACTATGATCCAAAGGGGAATAGGGTCAAGACCGGCGCGGCGGCGTTCGATTTCCGGAACGCTAATGGCGATGCGATCACCGCCCGGCTGCGAAGCTGTGATTGCAAGGATGAAGAGGTTCGTGCCGCCGGCTTTCCGGGAAGAACGGCCACGAAGGCGACGGGTCGCGTCTTGCGGCCTTCGGTTTCACCGCTTCCATGCTGGCGGTGCCACAGATATGGATACCGCCAGACGTCGGCGGCAACAGGTTTAATCACGATCCAGCTCTGCAGCGTATTCCTCAAGCATCTCGACATGCTCTGATGGGGCATCCTTGGCAGCGTAGGCGCGGCGGCTGTCGTCGGCGAAGCGAGCCTCGTAAGCCTCTATGCTCATCAGGACGTATCTCGGTTTGTTGTGACGCGTGATGGAGACGGGATGCCGGCTGGCGGCCGCAAGCACATCACCGAGATTCTGCTTCAGATCGGTCGACGGGTACTGTTTCATGCGATACTCCATTTTATACAAAATAGACAAAACAGATAAAATGTACAAGCCCGGAAATGGCGGTGCGGGGCAAGACCTGTTTTGTCGACAGCCCGGCACACCTCCCTTATAAGAGCCGGAATCGGCAGGCGAAACGAGTATCGAGGCCAACAGCATGATCATCGTCACGGGCGGCGCCGGCATGATCGGCTCCAACATCGTTGCCGCGCTCAATGCAGAGGGGCATGAGGACATCGTCGTCGTCGACGATCTGACCGACGGTCACAAGATCGCCAACCTGGCCGACCTCCGCATCGCCGACTATCTCGACAAGGACGATTTTCTGACCCGGCTCGAGGACGGCGGCATCGGCCGCGTCGAGGCCGTCTTCCACCAGGGCGCCTGCTCAACCACCACGGAATGGAACGGCAAGTTCATGATGGAGGTGAACTATGCCTATTCGAAGCGCCTGCTGCATGCGTGCCTGTCGCTGCGCGTGCCGTTCCTCTACGCTTCCTCGGCGTCGGTCTACGGCGGCGGCAGCGAGTTTCGCGAGGAGCCCGATTTCGAGCGGCCGCTCAACGTCTACGCCTATTCGAAGAAATTGTTCGACGACTATGTGCGCCGCAATGTCTTCGACACCGATCATTCGCAAGTCGCCGGCCTGCGCTACTTCAACGTCTACGGGCCGCGCGAGGCGCATAAGGGCGCCATGGCATCGGTTGCCTTTCACCTGTTCAATCAGGTCGAACGTGGCGAGAATCCGAGGCTGTTCGGCGCCTATGACGGCTTCGGCCCCGGCGAGCAAAGCCGCGACTTCATCCATGTCGGGGACGTCGCCGACGTCAATCTGTGGCTATGGAAGCGGGGAGCGAGCGGCATCTTCAACTGCGGCACCGGCCGCGCCCAGCCGTTCCGGGCCATTGCCGAAACGGTGATCGACACGCTCGGCAAAGGCGAGATCGAATTCATCCCCTTCCCCGACCATCTCAAGGGCAGCTATCAGAGTTTTACGCAGGCGGATATGTCCCGCTTGCGCGCGGCCGGATACAATGGCCAATTCCGGACCGTTGAAACCGGCGTCAGGGACTATGTCGAATGGCTGAAGGCCCAACGATCCTCGTGATCGGCCCACGGTGGGTGGGCGACATGGTCATGGCGCAGTGCCTGTTCTCGGCGCTGAAGGAAAAGCATCCGAACGCGGCGATCGACGTGCTGGCGCCCAGTTGGGCGGCACCCCTCGTCAAGCGCATGCCGGAAATCCGCTGCCAGATCGATTTCCCTCTGATGCCCGGCGCGCTCGAATTGCGCAGCCGCAGGCGTTTCGGCCGCCTGCTGCGCGGCCGTTACGACATGGCCTATGTGCTGCCCGGAAGCTGGAAATCGGCGCTGATCCCATTCTTTGCCCGCATCCCGCGCCGCGTCGGCAATCTCAGGGAAATGCGCTACGGGCTGCTGACCGACATCGTGCCCCTGCCGGATGCCCTCAAGCGGCGCACCGCGCGCGCCTATTTCGGCCTCGCGCGCGGCGGCACTTTTCGCGCGCCGAAGCTCACCGTCGATGCGGCCAACCAGGCCGATCTGCTGAGCCGGTTCGGGCTGAACGGAAAGAATTTCGTCGCCTTGATGCCCGGCGCCGAGTTCGGTCCCGCGAAACGCTGGCCGAGCGATCACTATGCCGGGCTGGCCCGCGCGATGATGGAGAAGGGATACGGCGTCGCGCTGCTGGGCTCGAAGAACGACGCTAACGTGACCGGCGAGATCGCCGCGCTGGCACCTGGTGTCGTCGACCTCGCCGGCAAGACCAAGCTCGAAGACGCCATCGACCTGCTGGCCGCCGCCAAGCTCGCCGTTTCGAACGACAGCGGCCTGATGCATGTCGCCGCCGCCGTCGGCACGCCGGTCGTCGCTGTCTACGGATCGACCTCGCCCGAAAACACGCCGCCGCTGACCGAGCGCTCCGAGCTGATCTGGCTGCATCTCTCCTGCTCGCCCTGCCATAAGAAGATCTGCCCGCTCGGCCACCTCAATTGCCTGAAGACGCTCGACGTCGCGCGTGTCACGGCCGCTGCCGAACGGCTGCTGCAGGTTCCGGCGACCGTATGAAGGTCCTGATCGTCAAGACGTCATCGATGGGTGACGTGATCCATACCTTCCCGGCGGTGGAGGACGCACGTCACAACCGCCCGGACGTCACGTTCGACTGGTGTGTGGAAGAGGCATTCGCCGGCATCGTGGCCCTGCATCCGGCGATCCGGACCATCCACAAGGTGGCGATCCGGCGCTGGCGCAAGAAATTCCTCGACGGCGGCACCTGGCGCGACATGGCMGGGCTGCGGCGTTCCTTGCGGTCGGAAAACTACGATCTGGTCATCGACGCGCAAGGCCTGTTGAAATCGGCGGTCGTCGCCAGACTGGCCGGAGCACCGATCGCCGGCTTCGACCGGTCGAGCGCGCGCGAACCCTCGGCGACGTTGTTTTACGACCGCAAATACGTGGTACCGCGTGATTTGCACGCCATCGAGCGCACGCGCCGCCTGTTCGGGCTGGCTCTCGGCTATCAGCCGGATCTGTCCGGGCTCAGCTCGGGTATTGTAGCGACGGCCTCCGGTTTGCCGGCCATAGGGGGGCGTGCCGCTTTCCTGCTGCACGGCACCAGCCGCGAAGACAAGAAATGGCCGGTCGAGGACTGGATCGAGACCGCGCGCCGGCTGGTTGCCAGAGGGTTCACGCCGGTCGTGACATGGTCGAACGAAGCGGAAAGGAAAGTGGCGGAGGCGATAGCCACTACGGTTCCAAAGACTGTGCTGATCCCCAGATCGACGCTGTCCGAGATCGCCGCGATCCTAGGTCGGTCGACGATCGTGATTGGCGCGGATACCGGTCTGACGCATCTCGCCAGCGGCTTCGGCCTGCCCACCGTCGCCATCTTCCTGGCGACCGAACCCGGCCTTACAGGCCCACGCGGACCGTTCTCGTCGACCTTGCTGGCGCCGGTCGGCGGCAAAGTCACGCCGGCTGAAGTGATGGTTGAAGCTGAACGGCAATTGGCGCTCAGATCGGAGACGCCAGCCTAGCAGGCTGTTGAAGAAGT